>Ga0099364_10000517_pt1 | contig 64946 bp, 70 predicted proteins | sample TergutTh196P3_FD_73070 | JGI IMG/M metagenome (GOLD analysis project Ga0099364, IMG submission 73070) | Microcerotermes parvus P3 segment gut microbial communities from Pointe-Noire, Republic of the Congo - Th196 P3 | ecosystem: Host-associated > Arthropoda: Insects > Digestive system > Gut ... | reverse complement strand
GATATTTTTTGATTCACAAGGCGGAGGACGCAGGCGGGCTAGCGCCCGGCAATGTGAAAAAACATGAACGCCAGTTCATGTACAGTTCACACCATCGCGAAGCGATGCAACAACGCAGTGAGGCGGAAAATAGACCGCTAAGACGTGGCAATTTTGGGGTGGTTCGACTATATTTACGGGCTTAACTAATCTGCCTGTATCCGCCTGCCCGCCCGCAGGTTCGCGTCGTTCGCATCGGTTATCACGGCGTCCCCCGGGGAAAGCCCCGATTTTACGGCAAAGCCATCGCGGGTCTCAATGCCCTTTTCGATTTCCTGAAGCTCCGCTTCTCCGTTTGCCACAAGCCATACCACGTCCTTGCCGTCTTGCTCAAAGACGGCAGTTTTCGGTATGATGACCGTGTAGGGCTGTTCCAGCACCGTAAATATCGCGTCCATGCTAAAGCCGATGTTTATGTTCCCTTTCGGATTGAGAAGCACACGCACCTTGCGCTCCTCCACGCCAAGCGCGGATATTTGAATCCGCGCTTCGTCCTCAATCAATGTGACGGCCGCCTCCATCGTTTCATTGCCAAGCTGCCTGTCAAATACAAGCTGAACCGTGTCACCCACACGAACGCCGTCAATCTCGCGTATCGGCACAAAAACCTCGACGACAGGCTCGCTTGAGATGGTCGCGACGCTCGATACCTGCGAGATTACGTTGCTGTCGCGTACCGGCAGCGCATCGATTTTACCGTCCACGGGCGCGATTACAACCGCGCGCCCAAGCATGTCGTTCATGCTTTCGATGTTCTGCCGCGCACCCTCAATCATGGCGTTGTAATACTGCTGCATGGCCCATGTGTTGTTGCGGTTCAGGCTGTCCTCAACGACGTTTAACTGGCTTTCCAGCGAATCGCGCTGTACCCGGAACCCCTCCATCGTGGCGTTGCCGGCTTTTAGCTGCTCAAGCTGCTGTATGCTTACCTCCAGCGCGATTTCAGCCTGCGTCAGCTGCTGCTGCGCCTGGTTGCTGTTCGCGCGGTATTCGTACTCGTCAATCGCGCCGTCGTCATAATTTCTCCTGTTAAGGCGTATATTGCTCCGGGCAAGCCTTACCATTTGGTGGTTATGCTCGACAATTTCCTCCTGAATCGCAATCTGCCTGTCTGTAGCCTTTTGAGAAATCTCATACTCCCTCATGCCCATGTCGATGTCGGCAATCTGGCCCAATATCGTTTGCCTTGTCATGAAAAACTGATCCCTGCTTTGCTTTTCCTGCGCGTGAAGGTTGTTTATCTGCGCCTGATAGCCGCTTACCGTGCTTTCCAGCATTTTAATCTGGTATTCGTAATCGGTGGCCGCAACGACCGCGATGACGTCGCCTTTTTTAACATAGTCGCCAAGCCCGACCGTGACCTCAAGCACCTCCCCCGCAATTTGCGGATAAACGGTAAAGCTGCGGTTGTAAACATAGCTGCCCTGCTCCGTAAATGTGACCCTTGCCGTCGCCGCCGCAAGCGTCGTAACCTCTACGGTAAGGGGCGCCATCACCGACGCTGCGACGCCGCCTGCGGCCGCGACGCCGAGCAGCGAGCCGCCGATAATCTTTACATATTTTTTCATTCGCCTTAATCTCCTTACTCGCGTTCTTTCAGCACGTCAACCATATCGAATTTCGCGATATGCCGCGCCGATGTAAAGTTGCAAAGGGCAACCGTCGCCATACACAGGACTCCCGCCGTGACGTAGCTTGAAACCGGTGTGCTGAGCGGGATTGAAAACATATCCGTATCCATCATGCCCGACATTCCCATCTTCAACATCCGGACAAGCGGTATCCCGGGAATAATGCCGATCGCGGTGAGCGCCCAGTATTCAAAGCCGAGGATTTTCCCGATCTCGCGCGGGTGCATACCTAAAACCCGCAATGTCGCGTATTCGCGTTTTCGCTCCGAAAGCGATATCGACGACGTGTTTGTGATGATGGCGTAAGCGACGCCCATCCCGGCAAGCTGCATGAACAAATACGTGGCGCCGTATGTTTGCAGCATGTCTTCGTAAATCCGGCGGCTGTCGTTTTGATCCGTCACGGCGGAGACATTGTCGGCGTTCGCAAGACTTTGCTTTATAAAGGCCGTATCGTCCGTGTTTAATATCACGGCGCTGGCGCTTTTGGGAAATTCCAGCAGGCCGCAAAGGCTTCCAAGCTCCATATATGCCGTCATGCCGAGGTTTTCGTTTACAACCCCGAGTACCGGCGCGGGTATATCCTTGTCGCCGGTATAAGGCGTCCTTATCATTAAGGTATCACCGCGGCGCGCGTTTATTTTGTCTGCCAGAGATTGGCTGATAATCAGCCCGCCCGCCGGCGCGGCGAGATAAAAACCGCCTTCCGAATCGTATATCCTTTGCAGGCGGGAATCTGCCTCCAGCCCCGTTATGGAGACATTTTCCCTTAAATTCGCAAGCCTTGCCTCCGCCGGGACTTCAAGCAAGCCCTCCGCCGCCGTGACCCCTTTTATTCCGAAAACAGCCTCCACGGCAGGGGTAAACGGGCGCGGGGCGGAAAGGTTGATCTTGATGTCGTAAAGCTGCACCTTTGTAAATTGTTCAAAAAGCATTTTATCCATCATATCCGTATAGGAATTTGTAAATGCGATGATGGCAAATGAAAACGCAACCCCAAGAATGATAAATACGCTTCGAAAGCCGCTCCTTGTCATATTTCTGACAGCCATATAGCCGTTTGAGGCAAGAAGCGCCCGTAAAAACGGCAGCTTTTTGAAAATATCGCTTTTGATAATCTTAGGCGCTGGCGGGCGCATAGCCTCGCTGGGGGTGAGCCTCAGAACCGCCCTTGTACCCATGAACGCACCGAGCGCGCCGGAGCCGAGCGCAATCGCCATGCCGTATAAAATCAGGCGCGGGTCAGGCGACGCCGTCAAAGCGGGGAGGTTAAAAAACTCAAGGAAAATATCCGTAAAAACACCGGAGAGGGCAAGCCCGCCGATACAGCCGATAATGCCGCCCATTCCGCCTGTGATAAGCCCGTAGCAGACGTAGTGCAGAACAACCTGCGCGTCTGAATACCCGAAGGCCTTCAGCGTGCCGATGGAACCGCGCTCCTGCTCTATCACGCGTTTCAGCATGATGTACAGGATGATGACCGCCATCGTGATAAAGACCATCGGCATACTCTGGGAGATGCCGCCAATGCTGTTGATTTCCTGTTCAATCATGGCGGCGCTTAACTGATCCTTACGGGCGAAAACGCTGATGAGGCCGTAGGAGGCAAGCGCATCCTCCAGCAAAGGCCTGACGCTTTCAAACGCCGCGCCGTCCTCCAGCGTGAACGAAAGCGTGTCGCACAGCCCCTGCCTGCCGGTAATGGTCGCAAGCTGCGAATAGGTGACATACGCGAATCCGAACGCCTCGTTATCAGGCAAAAGCACGCCCGAATCGGGGATAACGTAAACATATTCGGGGCTTTTCGCGGCGCCGCTTATGGTAAAGCTTACCTGACTGCCGCTTATGATCATGGTAAGCGTATCACCGATATTCAGTCCGTTTGCCCTGAAAAACGGGTCGCCCACAAGAATCTCGTTTTCGCCGGGGGCAGTACCCTGCGTAAGTAGGAACGCGTTTAACGGCTGTGTTTCATATGGGTCGTATGAATGGATTTTCAGCGTGATGATTTGGTCTTCCCTATCCGGCATCATCACGCGCGCACTGGAAGTGATTCGCCCGTCCGCCCGCGCGATGCCGGGAATCGATAAAAGCCCCTCGACCGCGGATAACGGCATGTCGCGCACCGCCGCGAACGCATCGGCGAACCGCTGCTCCTCGTATAAGGTATCCGCCGCCGCCGTCAGGTTCACATGCAGCATGTTAAACGCCGTGTAAACCATGATTCCGAGCGCCATGAGCAAAATACACGCGATATACGACCGCTTGCCGCGCCATATGCTGCGTATGGCCTTTTTAAACAAAATCACCAGGCCACCTCCTCCGGGGGCACGGGATTTTCGTTTGCCGTAATTTTTTCCACAACGCCGTCCTTAATCAGAAAAACCTTGTCGGCCATTTCGCCTATGGCGGCGTTGTGCGTGATAATGATTACCGTTTTATTGTACGTCTTGTTAAAATCGCGCAGTACACGCAAAACCTGCACGCCTGTCGTGACGTCAAGCGCGCCGGTTGGCTCGTCGCACAGCAAGAGGTCGGGGTTTTTGGCGATTGCCCTTGCAATTGCGATACGCTGCTGCTGCCCGCCCGAAAGCTGTGACGGGAAATGCCCTCCCCTGTCGTAAAGCTCAATCTGCTTTAACAGGTCGTCTGTCGATATCGGGCTTTTGGAAAGCTCCGCCGCAAGCTCTATGTTCTCCCTTGCCGTCAAGTTTTGCATAAGGTTGTAAAACTGGAACACAAACCCCACCGCAAGCCTGCGGTAATTGGTAAGCTGTTTCGCCGTATAGCCGCTGATATCCTCGCCGCGGTAAAGCACCTGGCCCGAGGTCGGCGTGTCGATGCCTCCGGCAATATTCAAAATCGTCGATTTGCCGGAGCCCGACGGCCCCAGCACCGCCACGAACTCCCCCTGTTCAATGTCCATCGTCGCGCCGCGAAGGGCATGGACGATGACCTCGCCCATGTGGTATTCCTTTTTTAAATCTTTGATTTCAAGAATCGCGCCCATAAACCACCCTCGCACAGGCTTTTCACCCGCCTATACTCCCTCAATTATATGTATCCTTTTCGCGTTTATTTATTGCAGTATCTCAAAAGGAGATTGTCAAATTCTCCATATCCACAGAATAATACTGCGTCGTCCTGAAATAAATATCAAGCAGGCTGGAGCGCAGTTCATCCTCACTTAAAAGGCTCGCCTTCCTGTAATCGTCAAAATACGCGGCCATGTTCAATAACGGCAGCACGGTACAAAAAAACTTGTACATGACTCTTTCGTTGGAATAATAAGCATGAAGCCTGTCGCCGCTGTCCGGCGCGCTCACGATCTGATAAATAGGGTTATCTTCCTTTTGCTCCATCAAATCAAGATAATTCATATTACCGGATCTGAAATCCATAAGCCGTAACAGGTTTATTTTCGTTTCATTATGATGATGCTTCAAGGATTCCGCCAGCATAACCCGCACCGTATTTCTGTTGTCGAGAACATAATGTAATATAGCCTCAATCATTTGCCGCGTCCTTTTTTCAAACAGGGCAAAGGCCTCTTTAGACCTGAATTGAAAGGAATAATCAGCCCGTATCGCTATCTCCCCGCCTGAAACCGGCTTCACAATATTATCCGCGATAAAACCCTTCGAAATGGTTGTCAGGCCCGCGTAAAATTCGTCCAGCAGATAATTCAGTATACTTTCCTTGCTTTCAAAATAGTAGTAGATCAACGCCTTGTTTACATTGGCCTGCTCTGCGATTTCATCAACCCGGGTATTCTCATAGCCCTTTTCCGAAAACAGCGATAAGGCGGCTTCAATGATATCCTTTTTCCGCTGTGTTTTTTTATGGCCGTTCGCCGGATCTTTCGGCATTTTAACGCCCTCCTCACGGGTGCTGCAATAAAAAACTAACCGGTTAGTTAATTATAAAATATATATTTTATTTTGTCAAGCATAAAAAAGGGAGCGCGCCCGGCTTGATGCCGGGCGCGCTCCCTTTTCCCGCAAAATCAAATAAAAATCAAATAAAACATAAATTGCCCTTGCAAGTTGTCTAATTATGGTATATACTTAATATACAACAAGCAAAATAAGGTAGGCAGGCCACGGTGCGTCGAACCACCGTGACCCTGACAAGGAAGTACACGCTTCCATGCCAATCGCTTAATCGCGACACCCGTACACATTATACCAAACGGGCTGCCCTTTGGCAAGCCGGTCAGGGTAATCTGTTTGCTTATGGGTGCAGGTATGGATTTCCATACCTGCACCTTTTTGTTTGTTCATAATGAAATAGGAGGTCTCAGTATGAACATCACAGCAGTAAGAATCAGGAACATTTTCCCCGGGGAAACGGTAAAAGCGATTGTATCCATCGAACTTGACGACGACTTTGCGGTACACAACATCAGGATTATAAAAGGCAAAAAGGGCCGGTTACTTGTAGCCATGCCAAGCCGGAGGCTTGAGACCGGCAGGCACCGCGATGTCGCGCACCCCACAAATTCCAAGACGCAGCAGGCTTTCGATGCGAGGATTCTCTCAGAATATTATAAGTATCTTGAAAAAGCGTATCTACCTGAAACAGGCGTCATAAACGCATGAATCCATCCTTGTGATACGCCGTCATAAAAAACCGCCGGGAGGTTTATTTGCGCGGGGTGTAAGCAACGGGGCGCGCCGGTCATCAGGCCGGCGCGCTTCGTTGTTTATGCAGGCCCGTTCGCGGGCAAAGCAGCAAAGATATACGCCATGACGCGCTTTTGGTTTGTACTGATAGAAGCTGCATCGCTTTACGATGGCGTGAATTGCATATCTACCTCTTTGCAAGCGGGGTATCCGTTACGACAATATCACTGGCGAGGCTGGTACTGAAATGAAGGAACCCGTTTTTGTCAATACGGTAGGTTGTTTGGATTTCAATCGGTTTGTTGTTGTGAACGGAATAAAACTTCAAATTTTCTTTATTCATATCGCCCAGGCTGACCTTTGCGGCGATATTAACCTTTGCGCCGAAGCTGCCTCTCTGCTGGCATATAATCACAGCCATTTTGTTGGTGTAGTCTCTTTGCAGATTAGCCCTTGCCGTGGATATCTCAGAACCCGTTGTGCGCACGCCGAGCTTTAAGTTTGTTGTACGGTTTGCAAATAACGCCGGGTTAAGGGTCAAACGGGCTTCTAAAACGCCGCCGATATTTGTTGTGTCGGATTGAAGCGTTAAGGTTTTGTTTGCATTTTTTGCCGCGTCTGCAAGCTGCCTTAACGTATCGGGAGTAATGAATTCCGCATTTCTGACTTTTACGGTCGGGTTGTCGCCGGCGCCCTTTAACGCGGTGCGGGCTTCATTGACTGCGGTTGTGGTTGTAACGGCGCCATCCGCGGCAATATTGCCGGTTCTGTGGGTGGCCGGTACGCTCGAGGCTGCTCCGCCGCCGCCACCGCCGCCGCCGCCACCGCCGCCGCTGCCGCCGCCGCCGCTGCCGCCGCTGGGACGGTTGCCGCCGGTGCTGCCCGTGCCGCCGCCACCGCCACCAGCTTGAGGGATAACCTCAAATCTCGCGATAAGTATCCCCCTTGCGTTGTTTGTTCCGCTGATGGCGATAGCTTCGTTATGGTTTCCAATTGCAAGGCCGGTTTTCGGGCGGATAGTGAATGTAGCGCTCCCGTTTGGCGCGAGTTCTGTTGTCGAGAGGGTTCCGATATCATAATTTACAGCAGTTGGCTGCGTTAGCGTGACCGTGCTCGCGCTGATGTTGGTGACGGTCACTGTCTGCGCTGCCGGCTGTGTGTACGGCGTGTGCGTCGAACCAAAAGAAGCCGGCGTCGACACGCTTAAGCCATTACCTGCCTCGCTAATAGCTTTTATCACCGCTTCATGCGCGTTAACAACACCGTGTCCGGTCTGCGCGTCCTTACCCGGCGTATATACATCGGTGGCGGTGGTATAAAGAATATCCGCTACTTGGTCGTTAGTAAGGTTCGGATTGGCGTAAAGCACCATTGCCGCTACTGCCGACACTACGGCCGTTGACGCAGAGGTTCCGCTAACACTAGCATAATTGCTGCCGGATGTAGTGGACATAATATTTCTGCCCGGAGCGGAAATGTTCTTTTTATCTCCGAAATCAGAGAACTCGGAACGGGGGTTCTTCCCAATTTCCCATGGTGTTGTGGAAGGCGGGTCAACGCTTATTACACCAATTACATTGTCGTAATCCGGAGGGAATGACGGTTTATTAGTATTTTCGTTCCCCGCCGCTGAAACCAGCACTACGTCTTTGCTATAGGCGTAGTTAATGGCAGCTTCCAAAATAGTGTCATCCGGATTATAGTGACCAAGGCTTAAGTTTATGACCTTTGCCCCGCTGTTCGCGGCATACCTTATCGCGGCTGCCAGGCTGTCGGAACGTGTACTGACATATCTGCTGCCGTTCCACTCGAACACGTTGATGGGCATTATTTGCATTATGTTATTGGTCATGCCGCTGGCCACCCCGGCGATGCCGGTTCCGTTGTTCGCGGTGGCCCCGATTATCCCCGCCATACTGGTTCCGTGTGCTCCCGCGGGGTCCAGAATGCTCCATTTCGATGGGTCGCCAATGTTCTTGCTTTGAATGTTCCTGGCCTGATTTGCCAGCAGATTCCCGGTCAAATCAGGATGATTCATTTGTATCTGTTCGTCAATTACAGCCACCGTAATCTTTGAGCGGCCGCTCAAGGCAGACAGGCTACCCCAGGCATCAAATGTTTTTATCGCGTCAAGGTACCATTGATCGTTCAAACGAGAGTCGTTTGGTTTGACAGCGGCCCTTTTTTCGTACAAATAAATCGGTTGGGCATATTTGACCATAGGGCTCGCTTCGTATTCCTCAATTGCCTGCTCCACCGTCTGTTCCAGAGACAAATCTACCGTTGCCGCTGTTGTCGTCGCCGTATTCCAGCCGATTGTCATAACATCCGAAATATCACCTGAATAATCTGAAAACTCATTGGATAAAGTGGATTCGCTGGCCGTCTTTTCAAGAACAACCAGAATCTGACCTGGCAGATAACCAAGTTCATTAGATATGCGCTCCTCGTAAGCGGCGGCGTAATTGGCAAGCAACTCCCCGCCGCGCGCTTCCAAATTAGCCGCGAAGGCCGCAAGCTGCCCGTGAGGTTCGCTTTGGGCGTAATAAAAATCCAATACTGCGCGCAAAGCTTCAAGATATGTATCAAGCTCATCGATTTGCTCAAGCAGCGCCGCCGCTTCGGCCCCATTTACCTCGGCAAGTTCAAGCAATGCCTCAATGGTAATATCTGCGTTTGCGGACTCATCCGGCTCACCGGACTCCTCCAAGCCGGCGGGCTCGTCCGGAATTACAGGTTCATCCTCCTCCTCATCATCAAACTCCTCTAAATCAACAGGTTCGCCAAAATCTTCCTCATATGCAATAGCATCATGGATTGGTTCCTCCACCGGCTCCGCGTATACGGTTACGCTTCCAAATCCTGAAAACGCAATGGCAATGCATATAGCCAAAAAAGCCGATAAAAATCGTGTGGATATATTACTCATAATTATTCTCCTATAATATTTTCACAGATATATTATTTTCAACATAATCTGCGTCAAGCTCTACTACCGCAAGCCATCTTGCCATGTCGGCCGTGAGGAATCCCTCGGGAACGCAACGGATGATATTGATATTGAGTTGCTGCCCGTCATATCCCACGTTTATTTCATGAGATATCGAGCCGCTATTTTCATTTATCAAGAGGAGCACCAGTGCTTTGGTTTGAAAAAACGCATCGTTATATTTTTCAGTAAGATGGTTAAACGCATCGCCGTATGCCATATTAAGGCCCAATGCTTCTTTAAAGGTTTCGGTATACTCAAAAAGTTGCTGCATTGTGGCTACCACAGCAAGCTGTGGCGGTTCTTCCGATGCGCCGGCGGCCGCAATGGCCTGTACGCGGATAAGATGTGTCTCATACGCAATACTCACAAGCTCCTCCTCTTCCTTCGATTCTGACGAACCGAAATCATTATCCTTTTCCATGAGAATCGTTGCCATATTTGGCGGCTCCCCCGGCAAGTTTTCCAATCCCGGCGGCGCCGGGAGTCCGGAATCTTCCGCCCCATTTTTTATGGAACAAGCGGGAAGACAAATAAGTGTTACAATAGCAAATAATACGCAAATGGGTTTAATAAAATACACATTTATCACCTATCATTCATGGTATACGGGCCGCATCTTGTTTTCCTCGTGGAACCGCTGACAATGCCCTTGAAAACGCAGTCGATAAACTCATCGAAGGGTTCATAGTATTCATCTTAATTACATATGTATTTGTTTGCGGATAATCATACGATTGCGCACATTATAACACGTCATTAAGGCTATTTGCAAGGGTTTTTTTATAGTTAATAATCAATTTACATTTGCGAATGGAATGGCGATACAGAACTTGGCAAAACGCGGGAATGAAAACACGGATACGCATTTAAACCAAATGCGTATCCGTGTGTCCGGCTTTAAGCGGTGCGGCATGAGCTTGCCAAAAGGATAAGATGGAAGTATAATATGACTAAAACACGGTTTAATAAGGAAAAAAATAATGAAGCTTGAGATTTTTTTCGATTATGCATGCCCGTATTGTTATTCCGGGCTTGAATGTTTGCGTAAATTGCTGCCGGATTATCCCGGGATTGAAGCAGTTTGGATTCCGTGCGAGGCGCATCCCCGGCCGGAGCGTTACGGCATACACAGTGACGTTGCCATACAGGGGTTTTATTTCGCACGCGAAAACGGCTGCGGCGCGTGGGATTATAACGACCGCATATTCAAAGCGATTTTTGAGGAAAGGCTGAATATTGAAAGCCCCGGTATCGTGGCGGGATGCTTAAACGACTTGGGGCTTGATTCCGGTGCGTTTTTGTCGGACATCAAAACGGGAGGATACGCTGGCATGCCGGATAAAAACAACCGCCTTGCGTGGGGCGAAAACCAGTTTTACGCTGTTCCGAGCTACAAAATGGAAGGCAGGCGGTTGCTGTCTCGCGACGGTATCGCCGTGACAAAAACGCAGCTTGAAGCATTTTTGCGCGGCGATGACAGTCAACCGGCTTGAAAAAAGCCGTGAGAATTTGCGCGATTCACGATATTGACAACAGTCCTTATTTATGGTATCCTTTTTATGCTTTCGAGGTGTGGCTCAGCTTGGTAGAGCGCTACGTTCGGGACGTAGAAGCCGCAGGTTCGAATCCTGTCACCTCGACCATAAAAAAAGCCCGTAAATCCGTTTCTTAAGCGGGTTTGCGGGCTTTCTATTTTCCTTGATTATTTTAAATAATCTAATAAAAACTAATAGAATTATGTAAATATAGGGGTAAATGTGGGGGTAAAATTATCCCTTTTAAACTGAAGTCTTCTTTTTGATTCGGGCATCTCCTTCCACGAAAAGGTGCCTGCATTCTCTGCATATATAGCGTTGTTTTCCACGCGATTTACCGCTTCTTACTGTTCTTTCAGATCTGCACCTTTTACACGCTGGATATATGGCATTTATATTTATATTGTACAATATACAACGCCCCCAATGTTGGAGGCGTTGTATTTGTTGTTATACTCTTTTCTCCGTGATGAACCACCATTCATCCGGGTTCCGCTTATTCATTTCGGCGGCGAATTTCCTCGCGCTTTCCTCGCTGGACAAGGCAATTACCTGCTGCATAACGCCATACATTATTTTTTCGGCTTCTTTTTGGTTTTGCGCAGGGTTCCATGGTATACCGAGATAGTCCAGTGTTCCTTGTGCATAGGCAACGCCAAAAGCCTCCTGCTTTGTAATGGTGTTTATCATTTGTACATCGGCGGGATTGTCAAGGAAGGCGCCCTCGACAAGCAGCGCGGTACATTGGCAATCCTTGAGCCAGCCGTATATATAACCTTGTGACGGGTGATGTTCACCCTTAATCCCGCGGCTGTTCTGCCCGATTGTTTTAACCCGCGTTTCGATTGCTGCGCCAAGCCGGAGGGATTCCGCCGGACTTCCAACTGTTTGCTGGCGGTACGCTTCAAACCCTTTTCCACCCCCGGCATTGTTATGTATGTCGATTGCGATTTCCGGTTTGAAAGCATTTGCCTTTTTGATAGATTCGGAAAGCCGGTCATCCATACACGTCATGCGGGATATGCCGACATTGACGCCGTGACGCTCAAGCTCCACTTTCATCATGGCAGCCGTAACAAGATTTACATCTTTTTCTTTCAGCCCGTTCGCCGTCGCTCCGGGGTCGCTGCCACCATGTCCTACGCCGATAAATACTTTTCTTTTCATCCTTCGTTTTCCTCCTTATTATGTGGCGCAATATTTTCTGCCTTGCTTTTTAGATTCTTAACTAAAGGCAAGAGCCAAGCCGGAATATGCGCGCCGCTGTCTTTGAGGTTTTCCAGTATGGAAATAAGCTCGTTTACGATAAGCCACACCAATATGGCTATCGCAACCAAAAATTTCATTGATATTCCAAAGTCGAAGTAATTGATACAATAATACAACAGCACGTCAATCAGTATACCCGCCGCTATTAAAGCCAAGTGCGCCACTTTTTTCTTTATCCCTGCTATGCTTTTTTCGCTGTCGATTTTTTCCGCGCGATATTTTGCAGCCAACATACCTGTGGCGTAATCTAACGACATGGCCGCAATCAGAATTAACACCGGCACGATAAGTTGTCCCAAATATACCAGCGTAGCCGACAACATGACCGTTAATGCCACCTTATCAAAGGTTACATGGGTTAAATTCACGTCTTTTGCCTCCTATCCGGTCAATTTTTGTTATTTAATAAAACCTCAGCGGCCTTTCGCAATGCGCTTGGCACTTGTTCGACCGTCCGCAAGCCTTTGCGGATTAAGTCAGCGTAAATTTCAGCCATGGGATATTACCTCCTCGTAAAGCTCTGCTATTGCAAGCTGGAGCCGTGTGATTTCGTCAAGTTCGGGCTACGGCAAAGCGTCAATGTCGGTTTGGATTTCCTCCGCTGTGCGCTTAACAGCATTCTTGCCGTTCCATTTGTACATCGGTATGCCATTTTCATCGCGTAGCGGCGGGTTGATTTCGCCGAACAACTCAAAATGCCGCCCGCCCTGCTCGTTGATACAGATGTCGCCGCCTTGCGGCTGCTCGAAAGCGTCTGAAAAGCCGCGGGTGATGTTGTTGTCATTGTTGGTGCGTATGTAGTGTTTGTTGAGATTCATGGGATACCTCCTTATAATTCGCTGTCAGCGACCCAATGAGCATAATATGCTGTTTGTACAAAATTTCCAGTTGATGCTTGTATAAAAAGGTACAAATTCCGATGTGACCCTGACATCCCGAAAATAGGCACATCTTCATTATTATTATAAAGGGAAATTCGCGCTGAAGCTCCTGTTGCATGTGAATATATAGTAATTGTAGGATTAGTGCGTTTAGGAACTTTAAACGGCTCTCCCCAAGCTAATCTATTAATTATTATAGGCAATAACACCGATGCCCCAGAGGTGCTTACGGTGCCGGGTATCACGTCTATGGAATAACTTTTCTCATAGTACCTCTGGCACAACGCCAATTCCTCCGCCATGTGCCTCGGCGCGAATGGCGTTGCGACAGAACCCTCTTCCAGTTTTACTTGGGCTATGTCGAAGGTGCCGGATTGGTGGCCGAGACTTGAAGTTATAGCGTTAAAGTTACTGCCTGCATCAAACCAAAAAACACATTGCAACATGCTATTCGTGCCAATTGTTTTACCGAATATGCTTGGAATATTGAAGGTCAGGTTATATTTATTCCATGCTGTAGTAAGCTCAACCTTTTGTCCCGGTATAGCTTCAGAACTACTTCCTCCAGCGCCAAAAGATTGATAAAAGCTTAATGCAAGATATCGAGGGGCGTCGGCCTTTGCCCAAAATGATACCGTTATTATCTGACCGGCGCAAGAACGAACATCTTCAATATTTTGTGCTTTTTGACATCTATTGGAAGCTCCGGCAACAGAATTAACGACCGTTGTGCTAAAATATGTGGGATTTCCCGGTACATCAGATTGCCCGACAGTAAATGCTTGCCTGCTATGAGTTTTTGTAGCTCCAGCATGGGTATTATTCCACCTGTCATCACTGCCATAGCCAGTTGTTGTTTGCGAGGTACCCCGCTGCCATATGTCAAAGTTTCCGTTGATGATGTGGCCCTGGCTTGCGCCGCAGCCGCGCTCCACAAGATAATCAAGCGCGCCGCTTACGGCTAAAAACGCTTTGTCTATTTTATCGTTATCATTGTTTACGTCAACCATTTCCTGTATATCTGTTCCGATGTACTGGTTCAGATGCAAGTGTTGAGTTTTATTTGTACTTGGCATAATAACCCTCCTGTTTAATATATCGCTACAATCACATAAACCCCGCTTGTTTTGCATACAAGAACGGTATTGCCTTTTTGCGGATTTATATTTAATGGATATTTTATACCTAATGGCAAGGGCTTGTCCGCGCCTTTTAGTTTAATAAATGCCCGGTTATCTGAAATGTGGTCTATGACACCAAATTGCAGGTTATCCATAATTAATTACCCTCAATTCATGTTCCATTATTCCGCCGCGCTTAAAATTTTTAATTTTCCAGCCCGTTTCTGTGTATACGCCGTTTGCGCCGAAAGAATCCACTGTAATAACCTCGCGCACCTCGTGATGTGGCATAACCGCAGTGAGAAGTTTTGTATATTCATATATTTGTCCCTCTTCATTGGCCCACTGGTGCACATTATCAACAAGGCTATCATAGTCAGCGATATTATTAAATTGTCTTGGTGGTGCCGTAATGACATAGCCTTGATTTATGGTTGACGTCGGGCTCGCGGGGTTGTCATTAACAAATTCGTAGCGCAGTGGCTCTTCGAATTCGGGGTTTGTTAGGTATCCGATAAAGCGATTGGGCCGCTTATAGCTATCGCGGCTTATCGATTTTTCCGGCATAATAATGCTTTTTTCACCGGCTTTGTAATGTATGCGGGCCTGCTCGATTGTCGGCAATTCGTATTTGTAGCTTGTTAATACACCATCTATTCCCATTTCCAAACTGCGGTAATTCATTTCACTAAGCAGTAAATTAGCAGTTGTCAGTATTTCGTCTTGTGGTTCAAACTGACGGTCGGTGGCTATTTTTTTATCACTGTATGCAATATTTACGTTTTTGAAATTAGCGATTAAAAGCAATTGTTCAATAGCGGAAACGTAAAGCGTTCCAGCGGGGAAAACGATTTCGTCGCCTATGGTGTTACCCTGCAGGATAATTGATTCGTCATAAGCTTCGACTTCTTTGTAGATGTCTGTCCTCTTTATAGAATCTAAGACGGTCATTGGTTTTAATGGGATAAACGAAAATTCAAGATGCCCTCCTGGAATAGGCCATGTCATTATGGGTTTTATATAATCTGTTTTCCAATTTATACGCGGGTCATCCTTGATTGTAAGGCTTGACGAATATTTAACTTGACTGAAGTAACTGCATTCGAGATTCGCGCTTGTAAATTTCGCATCTATAACCCACGCGTTATCGCGTATTACCTGTAGTTTGTATTCTGCATAATCAAACCCGTCCGCACGATGAAGCATTGAAATTATCTGTTCATGGCTGTAACCTTGCTGCGATAAATTAATCATAAGGCACCTTTTCGTTATAGTCGGATTGATAAATTGACGCGCTGATATTTACAATTTCGCTGTAATCATCCTCGGCGTGCCGGTCGTGGTGGCCCATGAAGTCCGAATTATAGTCAGGAATAAAACCAATCATTTTTGTATCGTACAAGTCGCGGTATATTAGTGGTTTCCCCGCTTCAATTAATGCAAAAAGCGCGTCACGCTGGGTTTGATTTATTGTACTGAATGTAAATTCATGCGTTTTTTTTCGCTGTTTCCCAATGCTGTAAACAGGAAATTCGCGGCCCTCGAATTCCGTTTCATCGTAAGGGATGGAATATCTTGAATTTTTTTGCGGCCTGTCGTTTAACTGAAGCATTAATTTTAAATATTTATCCGGTGATTCTGCGAAGGCAAGGGTGGCATGTTCGATGCCGGTCGTAATGACAATTTCATTTGAATCGATGAAGTTGTCGTATTTATCTATTGCGCGGATTTTATATGTATGTGCCCCGACTTCCATGTGATCGGCCCACGATAGATCAGTAAGGTTGACGAGGCGGGCGACAGGAATATTATCCCGCATGACATAATAAATCGCAGTAGTGATTAAATCCTCCGCTACCGTAAAGGTAGATTGTCTTGTTGCAGATAATCCTTTGTTGTCGGTCGCCGTGATGATTATGGTATTCACCGATAAATCTTGCAATTCGAAAATAGTTGCGTCAGGGATATTTACGGTGTAATCAATGTGTTGCGTGATATCGGGCATATTAAAAATCTCGTTGTTGTTAAGCGAAACCCTAATATTAACCATGTTTTCGGGGTCAGGGTCGTAAACATTAAAAGTAATGCTAAACCCTTTGTATCGTATTCCGATGTCGCTGTCTGCACCGCTTATAATTGGCGCGCGATTCGGTATGACCTCAAATGTTTCGGTTACTTCATTCCACGTTTCATCAAAAAATGTTTGCCAATTTAGCTGGTAAGTTATATATTGGGCGTTTTCCGGCACATTGTCGATAAATGTATTATTTTTATCTTTGTAAACTTGGGTAAAATCCGCTTCATAATTTGTTTTGCGTTTTAAGATATATACCGTGTCCTCGGATATTCCAGTCCAGTTTATATTTACCCTGTACCCTGCGTGCAGGGTTTCCGACTGTAAATAAACTTGTATTACAGGTACGACGTCAGAGGTTGTATAGCCCGAATATTCGGAAATCCATGGTGTAGAGAGTGCGTCGCGTTCCGCCCACGTAAGCGCCTCCGTGTCGCGTTCCGACCATGTTTTTATGCTTGATTTATATGCCTGTACTCTGAATTGTGCGCTGTGCGCCATTAGGGGAATTTTACCGTTAAATACGGTCGATTCCCCTGTGTAAATTAGAACAAAAGTTTCTTCATTATTGATTTTACGTTCAAGCGAATATCCTGCCGCGCCAGCGACTGAATCCCAGCGTATAAATCCGGGTTGCCCGGCGAACAGTTGCGATACATAGATTTTATCCGGCGTGTTCATTCCGTAATATCCACCGTCCAGTTTAATAATGCCGCATTCTTTGCCGCTTTTCCGGTTAATTCAACGGCTATTCGTTTAGGCGTTAAGATTGTAGCCTCGTAATCTGTCCAATTGCTCCACATGCCGCGCATGTTTTTTATGCGCACCCTAAATAAATAATTGCCGTTTGCGATATATTCAGGTATCCTATATTGTTTAACCTCTCCGTATACTTCGCCGCTATCGAAGATTATTGGGGGCTCCCTGCCTGTTATTTGAATTTGAAAAGCTACTTGCCCTATAGACGTCCATGTGCAAAGAGGGCGGGTTTTTCCGATTTCCACGCTACGCCATACGGGCGTTTGCGGTGCTGGGTATACAACAAAATATACTATATTGCTCCATTCGCTGGCGACGTCGTCGGTGTTATAAACCCTTACACGCCATCCGACTGAATTCGCGCTGTTGGTCGGGATTATTGTATTTGGCGCGGCGGTAAATTCTGTGCTGCTGGTTGTTCGTTTTGGCGCTAAGTTTATCCATGATTGTCCGTTGTTATACGTGATTTGTATTTCAAATGCACTCTGCGGCGTACTCATGGGATTGCGGTAAAGCCAGCTAAATAAAATCGGCTTCATACCATCGCGGACACCGCCGCCCGGAAAGAGCCCTGCGGGCTTTTCGGGTATTCCGTCAAAATTTGAAAGCTGATGCCAATTCGAGAACGGCGATGCAATATTGTCATTACTCGTAATTTGTACGCGCCATTCAATTAAACCTTTCGGGAACGTGAACGCGGGTATGTCAATAAATTGGTTCGCGCCTGTAACTGTACGTGTATTTATCTGCGACGAGCCTGCTATCCGCCATTGAAATGTCGCCGACTGCTGCCGAAGTTCTTCACCAACTCCGAATTGGCTGTAGCTCATTAGCCACGAAAATCGGTTTGTTTCCTTTTCGTTTATAAACCCGGTAGCGGGGGTTAGGTTTGTCACTGTTATAGCGACATCTTCATATATTTGTAAGGCTTGCGGCGGACGTTGCCCTCTGTGAGAATCTATTACGAATGTACTCTGGAAACTAATTCCCCCATTTGGGGTAATGCGAACAGGATATCCAAACGATGGGTCTGTCCATATATTAAACGCGATTGTAAAAAATCTGGCAAAATTACCGGTACTGCCTGCATAGTCAAGGCTGGCGTTTGTTCCAATATCATCAAAAAGAACTCCTGACCTGTTTCTAACTTCATTGCGTTGAAACGTGCCTCTAAAAAATGGATTTTTCCCGCCAAAAGCCCCTGTAGCGATTGCGCCTTTTAAATATCTTTCCGGTGCGGAGGTTGTAAATGGCCCTCCCAGCGTAAGATTATGGCTTCTTACAAAAATGGTACTAGCTGAACTGACGAGCCTTTTTTTTGAATAGGCGGGTGAATGCGGAAATTCAATGTAGCACATGTCGCTTTCATCAGATATTATGTTATACGCGGAATTTCTTATATTTCCAGTTGGGAACTGAACAGTTGATTTTCCCTGAATATTTAGTTGTGTACCCGTCGGCGGTATGATTCCGCTTTGTTGAATAATATAACTGTCTTTTGCGAGTACAATCGCTTCATATCGCGCCATTATTTTTTCCCCTTAATTCGCAAATCCCGCCGCCCGTGCGCGGCGCTGCTTATTATTCCACCAGTCCGCGACCTCTGCCATTACGCCCGCATCGTTTGTATTAACCGTCAAACTGCTGTTATCATAATATTTAGCCACCCCGCCGCCCGCTATAGCTTGGGTTCCGGCCTGCCTTGCCATTCTCGCGGATTGCGCGGCGGTGAAAACTTGTTCGCCGCCGTTGAAGTATACAAGCTCCGGGCCATCTTCGCCAGTCCACGCCCAGCCGCGTGCAGCCGAGCGCGTTCCGCCTGCGTAGCCGCGCGGAGCGCCTGCCCCGTTCGCCGCAGAGCCTGCCGCGTTCCCCATTTGATTGATTGCACTTGCCGCTTTATCGGAGCCTTCTTTTAATGCTAAAATTAGATATAATAAAAGCGAAATCGCGGCGGCAAGAGCGATTACTTGCAATTTTGTCATACCCATAGCGTTGCCGGCTGTTCCAAGTGCTACGCTTAAAGTGCCTACTCCTTTTGTTGCACTGCTAAATGTAGTTATTGCAAGAATGATTCCGCCAACCATTAAAAGCAACGGCGCGGGTATCTGCCCGATTATCTGCAATAATTTTGCGAGAGCTTCAAGAATCGTACCTATGATAGCGCCCCAATTTTCGAGTGTTTCGCCGTTTTCGGCCACAAATTTACTTATCGTTTCCATAGTTGTAGTAAGCGCCGGGAGCATTGACGAAAGCAAGCTCCTTTTAATATCCTCGACGTTTTGCCCGAATTGCCTTTTAACAGCTTCAAGCTGTAAGGATTGCCCGAAGTTTTGCCCTTCCCTTGAACCCACGCGAAGCTGCTCGCTTAATCCGCCAATGGAGTCGCCGACGACCTGTGCGATTACATCGAGCTTGGCTAGTTCATTATTGCTTTTTAGAATTTCCTGTTGCGCGGCGGTAAATCGATATCCCCACCGGGTAAGCGAGCCCACTTGTCCGTCGAGCGTTTTACCCAGTGCCGTCGCGACCGTGACGCCGCTTTGTGCAGAGGCGTTGACGCCGTATTGCTGTGCTACCATGTCATTCATGACGGGGATAAGTCTTTCGAGGCTCTTTTGTTTCGTGGTATATGTTGCAATCTCCTGCGCGGCGGCGGTTTGCGTGTTTTGCGAAACCACGCCATACTCTTCCTGTTGCCTGATAAGGTCTTTAATGCTGTCAATTTGCCCGTCCGTGGCGTTAATCGTGTTGCGCATGATGTGCTCGAGCTTGGTTTGATTAGTTTCAAACTCCTTTGCAGATTCCGCCCCTGTTTTTATAAAATCCCATAGTGCGACTGCCGCCTCCTTAACCCCGGAGGCGATAATATTTCCAATCGCGGAGGCTTTCACGACGTCTGAAAATGATAGTGCGCCTTTTTCAGCTTCGCCGTAATCGTCTTTTAAATTTCGTGTGGCTTTTCCATGCTCTTTATTTGATTCCGTCGCCTTTTCAATGGCTTTCTTCTGTGCTTCTGTCGCTTGCTGGAATTTTTGAGAGTCTCTAGCCGCTCCGTCGGTGCTGTCGCCAACTTTTTCTATTGTTTTTCCGTGTTCTTTAAGCCGCATTTTGGTGCGGTTTAAAATATCCTGCTCTTTTTCAAGTTCTCGATTATACGCACGCAGTTTTTCTTCGCCTAAGTCACCACGGGCAGCTTGTTCCTGTACGGATTGCTGGTGCTCTTTTAAAATACGCAGCTTTTCAGACGATGAAGCAATCGCCTCGCCTAAAACAGTAGATTTTTGTGTAAGTAATTCAATGTTCGACGGGTCGAATTTTAACCCGTTGTTGATTTTGCCAAGCTCGGCGGAAAGTTTTTTACACTCATCATGCGGCTTTTTAATCGCCTCGTTTAACTCGGTGGCATCGCCGCTGATCGGGATAATGATGCCTTCAAGTTCTCTGTTTTTCCTTGCCACGATTCCACCATTTTCCTATGAAAATAATTTATCTATATCTTCCTGTGTTGCCCGCCGCGCGTATCCGCCTTTTGATGGCGATGTAATTAATAAATGCTCTTCCATGATGTTTAGAAAATCCTGCGCGGTTGTTTCATTGAGTTCTGTAAAACTAAAACCTAATTCTTTTGCCTGCGCTATGATAAACGCATATAAATTTTTAGGCCGTAAACCGACGACTTCACCCTTCCCCGTTATTTTCCTTACAAAAAAATCCGCGCGCGATTTCGAGGTAAATATCGCTAAATGCGCCCTCAAAATCGAAGTCGTCGTACTTTGCAAGCCATTGGTCGAAAGGTAAGGTTTGTATGTTTTCAGCCGTGTTTTGTGATTTGTTCATCGCCCACGTTACGCGTATAAGCTCCATACCCGGCATGTGTATATTTCCGCCGTTTGCGCCAACCAGCATAAGCGCCCGCATTAGCTCCGGGTTTTTATCAAGCCCGGTATTTTCAAGAATTTTAATTCCCTCGTCCGGTGGTACATTGTTGATGTTTTGCAGTTTGATAATGCCCTCCAGCTTGTCGACAGGCAGTTTTTCAAGTTCTGCAACCGCGTTTTGCGATTCTATTGCGACCGTGATTTTATCAAGGTCCTGGCCTATATCAACCCCAAACTCTTGATAATAATACATCCGCGTCAGATTGCTTGCGCGAATCTGCATCGTTTGCCCGCCGCTTTTAATTTCGCGCATTATTCGCCGCCCCCCGTAGTTTCGGGTTCATCAGTTAATACCGAAATGTAAACGTTCTCGAAAAATTTGTCATATGCTTCGGCGGCGCCCGGTTTGGCGGCATCACGTTCAAGCACGTATTTTGTAAGTTTCCTTGTTTCCCCGTCTATCGTGACCTCGATCGGCATAACGATAACCGGCATCTTTTGTGTTTGCACCTCTATCCCTTCGGTTGTTGTAGTGTGGGATTGCGAGGGCTTGCCGCCGCCGCACTTATAATAAACAAGCCTCCGGTTGCGGACGTCCCCGTCTATCTGCGCGAGAAGCGCGAAATCTTTGCGTTTTCCGTCCGCCAGTTCGACAAGCCCGCCAATTTCGTCAATAATCCAACCGAACATCTCAGCTATAATTTCGTCCGGGAATTTAGCGACTTCTAAATCACCTTTATACCCGTTGTCAGTAAATGTCGCGTAATATACGCTGTTGTCGGCATGGAATTTGTATTCGTTTGTTTCGGCGGCAGGCGTCCAACCTACTGCGCCGGGAATAGGCTTTGGTGTATCGTAAGCGGGAACGCCTGCCGAGCCTGCGCCCGATTGTACAAAAGCTATATGTACGTTTGATAGTCCGAAAGTCACTTTATTCTTATCCATGTCTACCCTCCGATAAAATTCACCGAGTACCTTACAACGAACATTTTTTCTCTTTCAATATACGATTCATAAACGAAAGAAAAAGGTATCTTATTGTTTGTAAGCACGGCTTTTATTTTTTCTTCTCCTGCAAGGTCTTTTCGGGTGCTGTAATATTCCACATAACCTTCTATAAACGGTAAATAATGCGTGTCATCTGCCATGAAATCCGGTTCATCGGTTATTTCCCATGCGCCATACGGTAGTTTTTGCGGCTTATCGAAATGGTGATACGCGAAAGGGATTCCTGTTCCTGTAAGGATTTCGGCAAATTCGTCAAGCTTCATTTCCCTGCCCCCTTGATACCCTTGATTACTTCCTCGCGAAATTCTTTTATAACTTCATCGTGCACCGGTTTCCAGTGTGGATATGCTTTCGTTTTGCCAAGTATTCTTTTTGTACCATCTTTTATTAAATGTCCGAATTCGAGTAAATGCGCGCGCCTGTAGTCAGGGTCTTTGGAATATATTTTTGCGGTAGCGCCGAAAGCTGTTTTGTCATAATCATAATTAAAGCTTTTGCGGTATGCCCCAGTGCGGTCTTTGTAATCTCCTGTGCCTCTAAGGCGATTAACTCCTTTTTTAGCTGCTTTTTCAACGCTTGGCGCAATGCAAGCAGTTACGTCATCGGCGTACTTTTTCAGTATTTTGTTAAGCTCCGCCTGTAGGTCAATCGGCTTGATTTTTTTTCTTCTCGCCAATCTATTCGCCTCGCAATCTGATTGGAATATCAAGTGTTAAATCCATAATCGGTAATCCGTCTTTATCTGTTCCGATAAAAATGCGTCCAACATGATGTTTTCGCCCGCTAATATCGGCAATTTGTCCGCCTTCCACGCGGTCATCGCGCCAAATCCTTATGCGGCGGCTTATGTTGATGTTGTTTGTAGCGGCGATATAATGTTCATCTGCGTGTATGCCGATTTCGCCGAAATAAGCTTTTGTAATTTCGCTGCCGGTCTCGCCCGGCGGGTCTTCGGTATAAAAAGTGACGAGCCCAGCGTCAAGCGTCAATTAAACCACATCCCTCGTTTGGGTTAATTTTGTCGGGATTTGGCGGCGCGATTGCGCCGCCTTTTACCTTTTCAGATATAATCCTGTTGCGAATACGGTATATAAGGTTGCGCGGAAAGCCTATGTCGGCATCACGTTTGCGGTAAAGCCATGCCGCATAATCGACAATAAGCATCGTGTCCTGCATATCCGCGCAAAGAGTTATACCTTTGTCTTTTAGGTCAATTTTTGCAGCATCTAAACGCGCTTTTAGGAAATTATCCTGTGAATTGTGCAATATATTGAGATTGTTTTTTAACAACTTAAGCGGAGCTTCATTATTCATTCAAATGCGCCTCAATCGCCTCTATAATTTTTGCTTTTGTGCCGTTTAGCCCGTTAAGCCCGATAGTGCCGGCATATTCCAACAGTTGATTTTTGGTCATATCTTCAAAATTAGCTCGTTGGTCATTTGCACCCGTGCTAAACGGCGTAGTTAAGGGTTTGTTGTCGTCGGGAACGTCACGAGAATCCAATCGTGCGTTTTGTCATTTTCATCAAGATTAACCGGTTTACCATCGGCGCGCGATGTGCCTTTAAACACGGTTTGGTCTTCGATAAAGCGCACATGCTCGGAGCTTGATATTTGCGTGCCTGCGCGTTCAATCAGCTTGTATTTATCGTAGTCACCGATAAGCGCGGCGTGCAACGGTACATTCTGCGAAAAAACGACGCGCAGCCCCGCCACATTCGGTTCTGCGATGTTTGGCACGGTATAAGTACCGGAAGAATTTACAATCACAAGACGCGGCGCGACGTCCGCGTAATATGTACCGCGCCGCATGACAGCGATAATCTCGCCCACGTCATTTTCTCCGGTGTCAATTTTAGCAAGATACGTAAATAAATTGCCGAAAACGCCGCCGGTTGCGTTGTTGTCAAGGGTGATTTTATTTTCGTCAGCCAGTGCTGTTATGACACCTAGCGGTTGTTTTGCGTCTTTGCCTTCGCCCTTGATAATCGCTTTATCATATGCTTTTACAATCGCAACCGCAAGTTTGCGCGTGACGTATATTGCAAGGTTTATCATGCTGTCTTCCATAAGCGCATTGCAGACAGGTATGTACCCGCCCACTTTAAAGCCATCGAGCTCTACAGCCTTAAACGACGAGCTTAACGCTTGCACAGGGTCGCACATTTCAATCCAGATAGCTTCCGGGTTTGCGCCGTCAAATACAATACGCGTTTTTCCTTTTATGCGGATAACGTCAACCTCGTTATAAACGCCGCCGTAATCGCCCATAATGATTTGAATGCGGTCAAGTACAATTTCGGGGATTAATAGATCGGCATTAGTCAACGCACGTTTTTTAAGCCCCATTTCGCGAATTTGCGCGAAAAACTCGGTTATATCCTCGCGTTTTAACATGTTCGCTATGTCACGGCGCTCACCGGCGCGCTTTAGACTCTTGATTTCGGCGCGGGTCATGCCCGTATAGTAATTCCTCATGTAATTGCCACCTCTTTTCTCCCCAAGTTCATTGCTCTTTTCTTTCGCGGAGCCTGCCGTTTTTTTGTCAAGCTCCTCGATTTCTTTTTCAATGCCATTGATTTCACCCTCAAGTGATTCTTTTTTTTGATTGTGTTCTGCCTGCTCTGCTTCGAGCACATCAGCCGATTCCGCAACCACCGACAGTTCCGCCTCGGTTTGTGCTTCAGCAAGCGCCGCCTCAATTTCCTCGGCGCGAACCTTAAGCCCCTCCTCTTGGGCCGTAAGTTCTGTAAGGTTGCCCCTTTTAAATTCCAATGTCTTACGGAGCATTAGCTGTTTTAACGCCATTTTTTTATATCCTCCAGTCTCGTTTTGATTTTTACCTTATCTGCTTTAAGCCTACGTTTTTTTATAGATTCTGCCTGCGTATGGCGGGCTGAAAGCTCTGTGTCGCGGTAAGCGGGAAATGAAACGACGGAAACCTCGTGTAAATCAATTTTCGTGATTTTCCACTTTATTGAACCTTCTTCGCGATGTTCGGTTTCCTCTTCAAGCACGTTAAACCCAAACGAAGCCTGCGAAACGTCACCGCGTTCTACGCGGGCATATAAATTAACCGCTTCCTGGTCTTTTGGGTTTATGTGTATGCGCCCCCAAAGCCCGATATGGTCGGAGCGTAATTCAAGTGTCTTTGCTTTATTACGCCCAAGAATGTAATGTGGGTTGTGTTCGATAAGCGCACGGATATCATTGGAGAGTGTTTCATTAAATGCGCCCCGCGCTATTTCTTCAAACGCTCCGGGCCACAATTCGGTTTCGCAATCATATTTTGCAAAATATCCCTCTATGTACATTTCATCGGGATTTTCCGTATTGCGGATCGCCGAAAATCCTGCCTGTGATGCGCGGGTTTGGATTTCGTTTCTATTCAATATCTTCACCTCCGTCATCCTCTTCCTGCTCTTCGGATTTATCTTGTATCAGCTTCTTTTGGTCACCCAACCGGTCAACCGGCAGATAATTTTCAAGCCCAAGTAATTCTTTCATTTCGGGGTCTGGCGGTAAACCAATCCAAGAGCGCACTTCATTGCGGCGGGCACCCATAACTCTGATTAATCGCACCCCGGCGGTAACAAGCTCCGGCAAATCGTAAGCATATAACGAGCGCAAATTTAACCAAAAATACCAGTCTTCCGAATAAATTAGCTTTGCGGTTAATTCTTGTTCGATCGCCCGGCAAATAGACATGACAAACGTCCCTACAAAGTTGTTGAATTCCTGTTTTTTATATGGCCCCGCGCCTACAACAAACGGCGGAACGCCGAGCAACCCTGCAACCGTGAGTTTATCCAGTTTAATTGTGTCTGATATTGCAAGGTCTTGCAGGCTAAGCGGTTTAACACTTTCAACTTTTATAAATTCGCTGGGAATTACCCACGGTGCGCCAGCCTCGTCGTTTTCCACATATTCACTTAATATTTTTATGCGGCCTTCTTTACTTGAAAATTGCTCGGAATCGGCGTCAACCGCCACAATTATACTAGGCTTCCATTTGCTGGACATAAACCCGTTTTTTGTTGTTTCAGTCTGTTTTAACGCGTTTGCTACATTTTTAAGCGCTACGGTTACGCCCTGCCCTATGTACGGCGTGTCGGGACGCGGATTCCATACAAAATGCAACATTTCGCTAGGGTCATATATTTCGTTTTTCCATACAATTTTGTAACCCAGCGTGTTTATCTCTGCGAAAACAACCTCCGGCGGCGGCAACGGGATAAGCCTTTCGATTAAATCGTTTCTGTTGTTATATAACGGTAATACAACCGAATTCCCTTTACCCTCAAGTAGCATTGTTCTGACAATTGTATAGAGCCATGTTTTACGGGTTGTTGGCGGATTCGGATTAATATCGATCTTCTTTGAAAGCGCGTTTTTGACGCGTTCGTCGCCGTCCTCGCCGTTTTTCATTAAATAAATTGTCATGGAGCTAATAAGATTCGCGATATAGTTTACCGCCATGATAACTTCAGGACAATCCGAAAGGCGTGTGTATCCATCAGAGCAAAGAACATTAAAGGCATCTGGGCCGCAAAACCAGCTTTTAGCATAATCTTTAGTAATTTTGGCGGCGGCACGATTATTTTGTTTGCTTTTTTTCTTACTCAATCAAGCCAACCCTCCATCTTTTTTGATTTTTCTATATCCTCAAGCATGCCTTTACAGGCGATAACGTCAGCGGTGAAAAGGTCTATACGAAAATTGTCGTCCGTTTTTTCAAATCGCACCCGTTCTGCTGAATCCTCCAATGCCCTGACGTTGGCAAGGCAATATTCAAAGGCTTTATTATTGAGGTAGTAATATTTTTCAGATTTGATTTTCCGCTCAATTTCTCTAAATGCCTCCGACAGTTTCCAATACGCTTGGTCTTGTACACGCATTTTAAATTTGTGGGTTTTCATGGAAAAATAGAAATCACGCGAATTATATTTATCAAAACTAATATTTTTAATTTTAAATCCTTTTTTTTGCATTTGAAGAAACCATTTTACTACTTCTTCGTAATCGACGACGACGGTGTTCGTCATGGTGAGCCAATTTTCTTCATGCCACCAAAAAAACGGGATATTATCTTCATCCGCTTTGCGTTGCGCTTCAACAATCGGAATAAATCCATGCGAAATACTTACATCAACGTCGTTGTAGCGACCATGTAGGGCCGCAGCGGTCAAGTCGTACATTTTCGATAAATCCGCGCCGCCGTACCATGAAATTGGCAGTTTCGAAAGTTCTTCCAGTGTCCATTTATATCCGCTGTTACTTTTTTGCGCCTCAGCTACATCGAAATAGGCGTTTAGCGCATTCGTATAGATATTCAGCCTTTTATTTAGGAATCTGTCGCGCGTGGCGGGGTTGTTTTGCGCCTGCATTGCCTCGGCCATAATTTCTTCGGGTTGTATCGTAACACCATAATTTGGGTTTGCTTTTTCATGTTCAACCGGATTAGTGTAATCGTCTTTGTTATCGGCATTTGCAATGAATATAAATATTTGTTCATCCTTTACTTCACCGCGCAATACTTTTTTACAGTATGTAAGATGCGAATAACAAAAGCTTGACATATTTGTGCCGGCAGTGGTTATTCCAAGTACAAGCCCGTTTTCATATGCAGCCGTGGCCTGCTTCATCACAATATAGTTGTTGCTATTTTTATACGCGTGCATTTCATCGGCAATAACGATAGGTGCGTTAAATCCATCTTGATTTTCGGGGTTTGACGCAAGGGCCTCTATCCTCATCGAACCTACTTCTTCGCCTTCTTCACTGTGAAATGAACGGCTTATGGAATGTTCGGAGTTATTGTCGAGTACGCGGAAGTTTTCCACTTCGCCCATGAATTGTATGTTCTTATGGATGATATAAAACGATTCAAGCGCCTGCTTAAGAGAATTCGCTACTATATATACAGTGGATGCGCTCAATCTGCCTAAGATTGCGAGTGCCCATGCTAATGCCGCGACGAACGGCGTTTTTCCGTTTTTCCGAGGGATAAAAACAAGGGATTCTCTGAATCTTCTCTTGCGGGTGTTTTTGTGATAAAACCCTAAAAGATTGTAAATGATGAATTTTTCCCATGGTTCAAGCAAGAACGGCTTTTTAAAAAATCTATCGCCTTTTACATGGACGAATACTTTTTCGATAAGCTGTATTACAAATTCGGCGTCTTTTACGCAAAAATCGTAATCTTGATTATTAAGGTCTTTTAAGAATCTTTCGCACGTAAGTTTTGTATCTTCGCAGGCTGTTTTTTTGCCGATTGTAATGGGTTTCACATAATCCATTACGATTTTACTGTTTTTGCCTTTTACCTCCTTCTTCAATGTCCATCAGCACCATTTCAAGTTTTGATACTTTTTTTATAGGCCCACCCGACTCTTTGTTAATTGTTTTTAACCCACTTGGCGTAAGCCCTAAATACACAGCATACGCCGCTATATCTTTCCTAAGAGATTCTAGTGTAGTTACGATAGGAGCTTTTTTTACACCCGTTTTCGTGTAAACCTCATACTCCATTCCATTATTTACATACTTTCTATTTAAGGTGTCATATTGATGTAATAACTGGCAATAAATCGTAATAATTTGGTCGAATTCCGGGCGGTAAATGCTTAATACTTTCATAGCGGTTTTTGTTTCTGTTATAAGAGTTGCAACGCTTTTCGGCCTCGGCATTTTACCCCACTTTCCTTCATTTTAAGTTTTTTTCTGAAAAACCCGCGTAGTTGGAAAACCTCCCTTGCGCCGGTTCCCCTGACGTTTCTGAAAAATTTATGTTGAGGGGGGATGACTTTTTTTATTTCGAAAGGAATGTTTTCCTTTTTCCGGGTGCAGTTTGTTATGACACCTTCTGCATAAACTGATAAGATTTTTTTTACATAGCGCAAGCTCCGGATGTGTATCACGTTCTTTTATATGATGCACAGTGTCGGCTTTAACTGGCTGTCCATTTTTATCGCGTCTTCCGTACTTGTTACACCCCTGACAAATATATTTGTCGCGGCGAAGCACAGCGGCGCGTGCACATTTCCATTTTTTAGTTTGATAAAATTTATTTGGCATGATGTTATAATAAGTTTGCCCCGCTATGCTGCGAACGGTAACAACATAGCAGGGCGTGTCGTATGTGGATATTCACCCGTAATTTAATTGTAAACTATATTCTTTTCCTGTGTACTACAATCGTTTCCCGCGTACTACAAGATTTTTAGATTTACAGCTATTTGATGTTTGAATTTTCTGCACTCTCGCATGTATGTCTCGTTACACGCCCCGGCAGGATACTGTTTTACTTTTCTTGTAAGGTAATTAAGTATGCCCTTTCTATATTCAGGTTTCACAATTCTTAGTGCTTGTTCGACTGCTTCGCAACGTATAAGCTTTTCTGTGTATTCCGGCGTTCCCGGCACTTCCTCTGCCAATCTTTTAATAAGACGCGGATAGTCGCGCACTAGATTCATGCAATACCTGTTCAAGCTATCCGGCAAGCGATGAGGATTATTTATCTTTGGTTGGTCGTACTCGCTCATTTGCTACGCCTCCCCATAGAATCTAAAAACTTATCCCGTATATCTTGCGCCATATTTTTAGTATCAGAAAAGAGAGATTCATCAAATTCCCATTTACAAACAACATAACAATTAAAGCAAGGCTCCTCTTCTCCGTTTTTGGCTCTATGTATACAGGTCTCGCAAGCAGCCTCTTCCTTGATTGCCCGTTCCAACGCCTCCGCACGCGCTTTGTAGCGGTCGCGGTCTTTGGCGATAAGGTGAACCGCCTTGTCGTGAAATTCACGGAGCACATCATAATCATGAACTGCGGTTTCAAAGCAAACAGTCGACCGCTCAATCTCATCAATCAACCACGGGATATCTTGGCGGGCAGCGGTTATAAAGTCAATATCGTTGCGCCAATTACCATTGCTGACGCGGGAGTGGGTGTTAATCATTGAGGCTATTGGCCAACCAACGCCTTCGTGTCGTATGTAATAATGCGGCACTACCGGAAGTTCGCTCACATCTTGCCGCCACGGCCCCGGCGTTGCCTTCTTACACCTCGCCCTAATTTCATCAAGTCTGCTCATTGTTATCCTCCATTTCAGTTTTTTCTAATCTCTTTTTACTTCATTTATCAAAAAAAGTAACACCTCACGACCTCGCCCCCCGCGCCGGTGCGCCCCTCGGTGATGTAGATGTAACGCAAATCGGGTAAACCGCGTCTTTGTAAGCGGTATTTGATACGCCGGATAAAGTTTCGTATACTTCGGTCGGCTTCGGCTTCGGCGGCCGGTAAAATGCCCTTTACTTGCGTTACCGGCGCGGTAGAGAGTGTTTTTTTTTATGCTCCCCGCCCCACAAGGGGGCGGGATATTACGAGTTACGCGAGGCAGAAGCACAGGGGCGCGCGAATACTGGTGTCGCTGGCGTAGCCGTAAACGGCGCCACCGACGTAGCTGACATACGCAAAGTAAGTGGAGTAGCCGCCACGAGCAGAACGTGACCAATACCAATCACCATCGCCATCCTCGTCAAGCCGTATGCGGTCAGCGCATGTTGCAAATGCCTCATAGCGTGGGCCGTCCTCATAATCAGACCAGATTGCGGAGCCAAAAAGCTCACTTTCGGAGGGAATGAAAAGCCGGTCTTTTGTCTTGAACAGCTTGCCGTCGTAATTATGCGTTTCTTTTTCGATGGTGCAGATGTGCGATACAAGCTCTTGTGGGAGCGTATTGATAAACTCCGTGTTCAGGTATTTACGGAGGTCTGTATCAATCCAGCCGTTTTCACAAGCCCCGTTGTGCATACACCGTGCCGGAAGCAATGTTTTCGCCATGAGCGTGATTGTATGGGGCGATTCATCGCGGAACATGACGTCAAGCGAATCAACATTGCAATCCTCGTCATGGTCGAAGCCGATTATTTGAAGCTCGTAATCGCCGATATGCACGGTGTCGTAAAGGTTGTAATGCTCACGGGCGTTGCCGCTTTTAACGATTGCGCTCAATTCGTCAATGGCTTGCTTTAAAAGGGTGTCGGGTGAGAATCCAAGCTCCCGCACTTGCTCGTCGGTGAGTTCTGTGGTGTTTCCGTTGATACTGATAAAATTTTTCATGCCCTGCTCTCCTTAATTTTTTTATCTTTTTCCCGCACCATGCGGGCGTACTGCCTCATGTAATCACGATGATATTTTTTTAGGGTCTGACCTATCGAGCGATTTCGTGTCAATGGTTGTTTTGTTGTACCGCTTTTTGCCGGTATCATCGGCGCTGCGGTTGTGCAGGCAGCCGTCGCATTGGTAATCATATTCGCACTCTTTACGCCTATCACAAACACACATCGCAATACCTCTTAAATACCTAAATAGTTTTCGATTTCTTTTCTCGCCTCGTCGAAGCCTTTGCAAACAACGGCCCTCCACCCTTGCTCAGATAAATCGTCAAGCCATTTTTGCTGTTCCGGCGATACCGTGCCGCCCTTTATTCGCTTTAGCTCGATAGCAAGCGAGTGATACCCTTTACGCGCAACCGGCAGAATCATATCCGGGAAGCCTTTGCGGGTTCCCTCTGCGCGAAGCTGGACGGCGACAACCATGTTTCTAAGGCCGCCATTTGGAATTGCCACAAGCAGATTAAGCGCCGGATATTTCACGCTCATATGATTAGCCCACGCGAATAATGCCTGCTGTTCTTCTGATTCGAGCGGACAGTCACGTTTTTTAGCTGCTGCGCTATGATTTTTTGGCAGGAACATTTGACGGTACTGTTCGGCGCTTATTCGCTCCTGCTTCATCTTGCCAGCCCCGCAGGAAATTCCTGTACAAAGCTGTCGCCCATTAGTTCGCGCAGGGATTCTTTCATAAAAATTGGAACGTCATTTTGGCGGCAGCAATACGCAATATCTTCTATCCATTTTCGCGGCGGGGCAATCTTTCCTTTGCGGTTCCCGCTTTCCGCGCCGACGATTATCCAATCGGGCCATTTTCCGTCCAACAATCCGTGGAATGGCTCAAGAATCGGCTCAATGCTGACAAAGCATTTATACGGGGTTCTTTCAACCCACGCAAACTTGTCGCTTGGCCTTGTGCATGTCGTTCCGTACCAAAAGTTTTCCGCATAGGGAAACGCTTTCTTTTTGTAAATTTCCAAATACCGCGCCGGGTTCTTTGTCAAAAACAAGTAATTATGCTGCGGAGCCGCTTCGCAGGCTGCAAAAACTTCTTGAATCCATGAAGCGGGAACCCATTCTCCGAACAAATCCGTCATGGAACCGACAAATATGTTTTGCGGCTTCTTTTTGCACCGCGGCTCGTCAATCCGGTAGCGATGGAACGTGGGGTCGAACCCATAGGGAAAAGGATTTACGGCGCCGTCGAAATTCACACCTTTTCTTATTGGGATTCCGAGAAAATGGCATATTCCATCTTCTGCGGACTTATCCCCAAACCGCCGCGCAATCCCCCGAGCATAGCAGTATTCGCAATGATGCAGGCAACCGGTAACAGGGTTCCAAGACATATCAGTCCAATCGATTTTCGTTTTGTTCATTATTCATCGTTCCTTTCCGGCCCCCAGCCTTCAAAAAGCTCCTGCCCCGGTATTTGCTTTTTCTGCCTGCTATCATCAAGCCAAAACTCCATAACTTTTTCAGGCGTTTCCCAGTTTTTAACCGTAAGCCCCGCGGATTCTCTTGCGGTTATCATTCTTGCAAAAGCACGTAGGTAATTATCACGGTATTTGGGCCATCGCTCAAACTCTCGCATCATTCCTGCTTTTCGTGCCATCGGGCAACCCACGCAACCTATACGGCGAAATCCCTCTTGATAAAGCGGGTTCGATTTGCACCCGTGAAGTTCCAAGAATTCCCAAACGTCGGCATCTGTCCAATCAATAATGGGATTCAATATACGCTTACCTTTTGTTTGGCAATTCTCAAACATGCGGCGAGCTTCATCATTGTCAGCATTTAGAATCACTCTTTTTGTCTTGTCTTTATGCTGAATTTCTACATGTCCACGCGATTTTCTCTGTGTGCTTTCACTCCACCTAACACCAGTAATAACGAAACGATTTTTCCCGCCACCCTCTTTCAGAACTTCACAGCAATAACGAGCTATCCTTGTGGGCGGAAATCTCTTTCTGACGATGAGCTGCCACATGCTTTCTTTTGGGTAATTGATATTTTCCGGCTTCACAATCCCGCGAATATATCTCACAGTTTCGGGAGCGTCCACGGTGGTATGGTTATGGACTAAATCATGCTTCACGCCGGCCAGCTCACAGAGTATGCGAATGACGTCGCTGTCCTTGCCGCCGGAGTATGCGACATAGTACGGAGTATCAAACAGCCCATTTGAAATCGGCTCAAAGGTGCGGATGCGCTGTATTGCAATATCAACCTTGTTTCTCGTGCCCTCAAGCGTGTGTTCAATCAGCGGCATATCGGCTGTCCTTTCCCGCATTATCAAAGTCTTTGCACTCGCGGCATTTTTCAAATACCGTTGTCCTTACAGATCCGCAGATGCTCGTTGTGCTGTATGCGAGTTTTTTCTTGAACAACGTGCAGGAGTGCGCCCGGTGGTCTATGTGACGGCAAGGGCCACAGTATTCACTATTCATCGCGCCGACCTCTCTCTGTATCTTCATATTTCATGCAATACCGTTTTGCACCGCATTTTTCGCATACCGTGATTCCGGCCGATTTAGCGTGGCGTTTGCGGGCGGGATTGCTTAAATACTCTCTCGCCGCGCATTCGTTACATAAAATCATATACATTGTTAACTATCGCTCTCCAAACGATAGTTGCCCGTCTGCTTGCGCTGCCTGTTCGCAGTTTAAAACCGCCTGACGGTAATAGCTTTCTTTAAGCTCAATACCTATCGCAAACCGATTTTTCTGTACCGTTACAAACGCTTCCGAGCCTATACCCAAGAATGGAGTTAAGACAACGTCGCCGGGGTTCGTCCATAATTCCAGGGCGCGTTCGATAACGTCTAATTGTAATGGGCAGATGTGCTTTTCGTCTTTTTCTTCTCTCGCGCCCTCACGGTTGAGCGTCCGGTTTTGGTTTATGTCCATCCATACAGGGCTTGCGTACCTCCGCCACACATGATGGGAATAAACAGGGTCTGCCTGCGCCATGCTGACCTTCCTATGTTTTTTACTATCCTTCATTGACGGCTCTTTTTTCAGCGCCAACGGTTCATCAGCGCCTATGTAGTTTACAAATCCGTTTGGGCGCGCAACCGGCTTTTGATTATCCCCCGGTTTTCGCAGTGTTATGAGATAATCTGGAAGTCCCTGCCGGCACATTGCGGAATCTTTTACAATCTGCTTATGCATAAGCCCCAGCGACTTTGTACGTGTCGCTTCAATAAGCGGATCTTTCCAGATAACCACGCGGGAATGATAAATGAACCCTATATCCTGGAATAGTTTGATTAACTCACCGGGGAAGTCGGTTATCCCGATATACCCGTCACGCTCTTTCATTGCGGGGATATCCATGCAATGAACCGACATCAATCGCCCAGGCATCAGCACCCTGAAAAGTTCCTGTGCTATAAATCGGAATTGTGCAAAAAATTCTTCATTGCTGCGGCAGTTTCCGAGGTCGCGCTCGCTGTTAGAGTATGTATATAAGCTGGCGAACGGCGGCGAATATATCTCGTAGTGAATCGTGTTGTCAGGGATGCCCTGCAGCACCTCGGCGCAGTCGCCGTTATAAAGCGCAAAACGGTCTGTAATGCATTGTTCCACGACCCCGATACTCATCCTGCTTTCCTCCTCAACCATTCAGGCACGGCCATCGGCAACACCGCATTATAGCTTTCAGTCACGCGAGAGGTGTGCCGGGTATCTGCCTCTAATATTTTCTGGGTATGTTTTACGAGTTCATGCATCATGCGCTGCGCATCCCGCTGTTTCCGCTCGATGTTGGCTTTCACTGCGCCCTCTGCTTCAGATATGACCAGATGGACATTGACCGGCCGTGTCTGCCCAAACCGCCACTCGCGGCGCACAGCCTGATAATAGGCTTCAAAACTATCCGAAAGTCCGACAAATATCATATCGTTGCAATGCTGCCAGTTCATGCCCCAGCCCGCTATGGATGGTTTGCTCACGAGAGCGCGAACAGTACCGTTTGTAAAGCCCATCATGGAATCAACTTTGTGCGCGTTGTGGTCGCTGCCCTTTACCTCCACCGCGCCGGTGATGGCTTTTTGCAGGGCTTCGCTCTCGGCATTGAGGTCGCACCACACCAGCACCTGCCCATCCAGCGAATTGGCGATGTCGGCTGCGGTGTTCACCCTGTCGGCGAGGCTGTTTCTTCTGGCCGCGCGGCGCTCATTCAGACTCATGGACATTTGCGGGGTGAGCAGCATTTGCCCCTCGGCGTCCTCAAGGTCGTTTGATTTCACCACATGCTCATGAACAATCAGCGGCGGCAATTCATATCCGGCATCATCATAGCCGAGGTCTGACGGTTTCTGCAGCACACATGCCCAGCTTGCAATCCACTCCCAGAACCTATCCTCCGCATGGCCTTTCAGCCGCCATTTGGAAGTGTCGCCGCTGTCGTGGACAAAGAAAGTCGCCAGCATTTCCGTTTGGCTCATCACGCCGAGGAATTCCGCATGATGTCCGATTTCCATAAAATCATTCGGAGCAGGTGTCGCAGTGCAGGGTAGCCGGTATGGGATGCTTGCAAATCGCTTGGTTATTTCCTGCCGGATTTTACTGCCGCTGTGCTTTAGGATGGAACTCTCATCCAGCACCACGCCGCCAAACCCGCTATAATCAAACTTGTCTAGCTTTTCATAATTTGTGATATTGATGCCCTTCTTGGTATCTGCTTGGGTTTCGATGATGTTGACCGGTATGCCGAACTTCTCGCCCTCGGCTCTGGTCTGCTGTGCAACCGCCAGCGGGGTGAATATAATCACGCTGGTATCTTCATACCGGCATACCTGATGGGCGAATTCAAGCTGCTGCAGGGTCTTGCCCAGCCCGCAATCCTCAAACAGCGCGGCTTTTCCCTTGCACAATGCCCAGCGTGTAATATCTTTCTGCCAATCAAACAGCGAGGGGTTGAGGGCTTCAGTGTCTAACCTGAACCCGCTATCGGCCATCTCCAGCCGCTTCTTGGCGAGGCATTGTTCATACGTCATGCGATATTCCCTCCACTATGTATTAAAATCTTGATATCGTGTGCCTTTTTCCATGTGGGCTATCATCGCCGCCGGTCGCTGCCACATGCACTCGAACTTTCGCCAGTCTGGGCTTAGTTTCGGCTTTTTGTCTGCAAAGTCTCGGAACACCTGCGCTGATGGCAATGCACCGGCATTATAAATCTCCTGCAATCTGGCTTCGTTTTTGTCCATATCGTCACCGATTAACGCATAGCATCTGATTTTCCTACGGGCAAATCCCGCTGTAACGAGTTTTGCACACGCCCGCTTAAATGCTGGGAGCGCACTATCGGTATCGCAAGCAAGCCAGAGTTCGGCAACTCGCAGTCCGCTGACAGCAGTAACAAAGTGGTCATCTATCAAAGCAGCTTCTAAACCGCCCTTAAAGCAGATGCCGCGCTGGGTTTTGAGCATGTCGAAAACCTTATCCTTGTGCGCTCGGCTTGCTTGCAGAAAGTTGTTGTCTTGGATGATGTTGCCCGCTAAAATCGGCAACTCTCGGAGTCGCCCTTCGATTTTTGGAACGCTGCACCATGAGCAGTTGTTATTACATCCGCGTGTGGTGAATACGATGTTGGGCTTGATGTACATCCCCTGTTCAAAGCTCTCGGCTTCACTTCCGAATGCGGGGCCGCCCAGCTTCACCGGCTTATTGGTGCGACCCTCCCACTGATATGCCAAATATTCAGAATGCGCTTTATCCCAAGTGAATGAGCAAGAGATATGTACCTCTGTATGTTCAGGCAAAACCATCGGAGGCATACCGATAAACGCATAATCATCATTTGGGGTGTAGCTGGTTCTCTGTGGAAATACCCGAATTATCCGGCTCATCTGCAACCCCCTCGCTTGAATGCTTATAATCAGCACAAAACCGATGCTTTCCGCAATAATTACAGTTCATAATTCTAGAGAGTTCAGGGTTGCTGCGCTCCAAACGGCAACCACTGACAAATTCTCGCGCGGTGCATTGGTTACATAAAATCATCCCGCGCAGCCCCCCTCTATTTCTGCGATGGCTTTGAAAATGGGGTGAAACTGCTGCGGCACAACTGCATTCCCCAAGCACTTAAGCCGATCAACGCGATTCGGGATACCGCTGGCGACTCGTGGAACGCCGATCGGCTCATTAGGCCAGAACTCGCCATCGTCAGGAGGTTCAGGATATTCAACTTGAATGTCCAACGCTGTCCAACCTACCTTAGCCAATATGGCGCAAAACTTGTAAAGTCGAGAAAACGACGCTCCAAGAAAAAGGCACGGAAGTTAAAATAGCTGAAAATCCTGATATTATCCGATTTTTACGTATTAGGATCAATCCGGAAGTAACGGCAAATCCCTGTGCCGAAAAAAATACTACTGTTTCAAATATTGGCATTGAGTTTAATCCTCCTTTGTGCCGCCTATCCCGCTGAACAGGCTCAAATGCGTTAAAGTCCGCATGCCAGCTCCTTGTCTACATCGCCAATATCAACACGGATAACTTTCAACGGGCAAAAGTAACACTGCGCCTTTTTTTCACTTCCTGCTTTTTATACGCAAGGGGGGGCGGGGGATTCCTATATGCCCCATTCCCCCGCCCCCCCTTGAACCCCCTCACCCCCTTTGAGGGCTTCAGGATTAAATATTTGTCGGGAAACGCACCTACAATACAAGTGCCGATAAGCCTTTATATATGGTTTCAGCAACACTTTTTAAACAGCGTAGGTTTAGGCGGGATGCGGACGTATTTAAAATATGTATAGCCGTAATCAGTTGAGCGGGCTTCAACAAGCTTGTACCCTTTCGGCGTAACCGGCGGGCGTTCAGCACTGTATGTGCGTTTTGGAACCGTCGGTTTTTCCTTTTGCGGTTGCTGTAAGTTCATTGTTTGCCGCCAACGCTTGCCTTTCCCCTGATCCGGCGTCCAATGGTCGAACAAATAAACTGCAAGGGCGGTATAATCGGCGCCGTGGTCGATCAGGTTATAATAATTATGTTCCCGCAGGTGTTCAATGTTCGTGATATTTCCCCAAATCCACCTTCGCGATATGGCTCGTCGCGGTACGTTTGCGATAATCGTATGGAAATGGATGCGTTTGTTCCGTTTGCCGCGCCCCATGACAAAGACAAGCTTTGCTTTTGGGTATATCCGTTGCAGTGAACGAATATAGCTTTCGCGGATTTTCTTCGCTTCGTCGAATGTGTCAATGAGATTATTGTTATCGAGGGTCAGCGTGACATAATAATCGTCAGGCGTGAAATTCATGTTAACATTGCGTACAAACCGCTTTAATGACTGCTTTGCATTGTATGCCGCCTTTTCTTCCGGTGAAAGGATGGGCGGCTTCGGTTCAGCGGCGTCAAGATTCTTTACATTGTCGTTAATCCAAAAAACCTCTTGCTCTAAAACTGCTCCGGAATATGTCCGGCGCTTTACTTTTTTCATTCGTCAACCCCCGCATTAATAGTTGACAAATCGCCATTAATACGATAAAATATTAATATAGTTTTATTTTCCGGCGATTTATCACGGTGGCGGCTTGTGCGGTCTAGGCACAAGCCGCTTTTTCTTTTGTTTTCAAGGTTCTTTTGAGGGCGCAGGCTTGCATTGTGCCTTCGTGTACGTTGTGTTTGCATTTTCTACAGCAGTACATACAGATACAAAAGGTTTGTCCGGCGTAAAATTGAGCCAGAACTTGCGACGGGCATTGTTGCACCGAGCACGACGCATACGCGCGACCGCATTGTTGACAGGTGCGAAAGTGTTCGCGGTAAAACCAGTAATTGGAATTTGCCTTGTTAATCAAATTGAACGCCTGCCTTTCTCGCGTGACCGTATCGCGGGTTGGCGCCGTGGTATTTTAGGATAGGGTTCATTTAATTGCCACCTTTAGAAATTTAATCATTCTATCATTCCCCGCTCATTTAATTCCTGTACAGTTAATCTGTATACATTCCGCCCGGCTTCGTTATCTATCGTCAGCAATGGCTTCCCCATTACCGCGCTGAAATAAGCATCGCATTCTTTATCGCCGTACCAACGCAAAAATATGGCCTTACTCTAGGAACTTTCACAAACTCCGTTCGCTTCATATTCGGAAGCGGCGTATATTCAGACACAAGTTTATAAAGGCTTGTTTTTGTAGCTTTTAGTTTCATGTTGACATCTCCTTCCCGTTCGCAATGTCCGAATAGTTTATTGGTTTGTACCGCTCATTTATTTGTGCGTTTATGTATTCTTCAATATCGGTTTTTCTGAAACGCCACTCACGCCCGATTTTAAAGGCGGGGATTTCACCGCGCTGACATTTTTTAACGATGACGTAGTAATCCTGCCTTAAAAGACGAACAGCAAAAGCGATGTCGAATATAACAGGGATTTCGGCGTAATCTGTTATTGGCTTGCCATATTTATTGGCGTTTTTATTTTTGCTTTTAGCTATCATACGGCGGCTTCCTTTCTTGCATCGTCCCCGGCAGGCATGGTATAATTTGGCTGGGAGGGATAAGATTTATGATTGATGAATTTTGGAGGATGTATAACCATAATGTATTCTGACACTCTGGGTTGCGGCTTAATCACGCGCCGCGTCTGCGTCTTGCGCTCCTCAAGGATGGCCTGCACCATCGGAGTGCTGAATAGAATGGGCTTTATGTTATTCTTTTTCATAAGTCTTCTCTCCGTCCTCGCTCGAAAAGTTGCCGGTAGCAAATTCCCAAAGCTCTCTTTTCTCAGAGCAGTTAATACAGGGATGTTTTTTACCATAGTGAATACAGGTATTACATTCGATTGTTTGGTAGTTGACGTAGACTTCTCTTATAGCTCGCTCCATAGCTCCTGCGCGTACCTTGTAAAAGCCTCTGTCAATTCGCGTTTCTACGAGTTCCTCGTATCTTCGCTGAGATAGTTTTTCCAGTTCGTCCACTTGATGCACGAGGCGGTCACGGTCGGCTGCTGCCTCTATCAAGCTGCTTCTTCACCGTATCCACAATTTCCTTGCGCGGCGCCACGTTAGCGTGGAATTCCTCACGGTTCTTGCGCAGGGCGTTTGGGGCGAAACAGTAATCGCACCGATGAGGGCAGCCCGTGTAAATATTGCAAGCCAGCGCATCCGGGGAATACTCCAAAGCGCGACCGGACGGTTTATAAATTGGTTTCATTATTTCCGCTCCTTATGCGTTGTCTTTTAATCGAACAGGCAGACAGAGGGTAATCAGCATGTCATCTGACATGATAATCGGAGCAAGGGCATTTCCGAAAGACATGGTGACAAATTCAGCATCATAGGCCTTTATGTTATCGCGCATATAGACGGGGTTGAATCCCATACGCAGCTTCTCATCTGGCGCGCCGTGGATTTCGATTTCTTCGGAATAGATAGCTGTGCTTGTGTTTGTGCTGAGTACCATCTTCCCGGCATTAAAAGTGAGAACTGCAGGAGGTTTCAGCTTGTCATCGCTGCATATCAGTATCCGGCCGATGCTCTCTAACAGAGCTTTGCGGCTTACAACGATTTCTTTTTCATGCTTCGGTACGGTCTTTTTATAGTCCAGAAAACCGCCAGTAAGAAGCCGAACGTACACGGTGTATTCCTCTGATGCGAACACTGCATTATTCCCGTGATATGAAATGTCTATATCGCCACTCATGCCGATTTTCAACAACTTATCCATTGCAGATCGCGGCACGATGAATTTGAAATCTCCCTCGAACTCGGCTTTGTTCCACGCAAGGCGGTACCCATCCACAGCGACAACATTTAACTCGCCATCGCTCGCCTCGAACAGAATCCCGGTATAGACCGGCTTTGCTTCGTTTGTAGCGGCAGCATAGAGAACAGATGATGCCATTTCAGACAGCTTCTTGCTACTGATTTTCAGTGACTCACCATCATCGGATAGAGGATTTGGTTCTACAAACCCGGAAGGATCAAGTAGCGGGAACTTGTTTTTAATTGTACTCGTAACAATATTGATTGAATTTTTATCAGGTGTAATCTCAATCTCACCGTCGGGCAGATTGTTTATCATTTCTATTGCCTTTGAACAGAGGATAAACGGAGCATCGTCCGACGATACCGACAAAGTGGTTTTTATTCCGATTTTCAAATTGTAGGCAGTGGCTTGATTTTCTTTAATCAGGACACCCTCAACTCCGGCGAAAGCACCTTTGCCCGGGATGGCTGCCTTGAGTTTTGCCAGTTTACCGGCGAGTTCAGATTTATCAATTTTCATCTTGAGGCCCCTTTCTCTGTTCAGAGGGATTACTACCATCCCAATATTCTATAAAAATGATGTTTTGAGCGTTTGATTTGAGGTTGCTTTTCGTTTTGCCAATCCGCACCGTATAGCCGGCTTTGATAAGCAGCTGCGCCAATATGAGCCTGTCTTGCTCATTGAGGGCGCCGTGTTTTAGTGCGTGTATTCTCTGACTCATGCCGGAACCGCCTTTCTTCGCCTCGTATGGTGGGTGAGGTGTTTGTTAAAATCATTGATTACCTTTTGCACTTCCTCCGGCATATCACAATTGTTTTTGCCGCGGCATTGAATAACCTTTCCGTAGCTCATTTCTATAGTGAAAAACGGTTTTTTAGGTTCGTCTTTTCTCCTTAGAAATAAAATGATTGTTTCTCCTTCGACCGCCCGCTATGTTGGGCGGGGTTTTAACTAGCATTTTGTTGTTCATTTGGGGACATATAGTGTAAAAAAATATCTGCCAATATGCCCGTAGATGTATGTAATTCTGGTGCCATTAATGCAAGGTCGGCAATTGACGGAACAGTTTCTCCATTAGATATTTTGTTTAGCTTTTGTTTGTTCCATCCAATTTTACGCGCAAACTCTGCTTCTGTGTCAAAATGCCTAAAAACTAAACTCCTAAACTCACGTACTTTTTTTGGCATATGTAACCCTCCTTTCAACAATTTGCAATTCGGTCATTCGTTTGGATACATTTATTATTGCATAGTATTGATTTAATGTCAAGCGTTTGGGGACAATTTTATTTAATTTTTTTAAAATAGTATTGCATTTGGCTACTATATGTGATTAAATAAAAGATAGGGGTGAATGTAATGAACCAATTCGGAGATAGATTAAAAGAAGCGCGAATAAATAAAGGTATGTCACAAGAAGATTTAGCAAAGTTTGTAGGAAGTACAAAACAGGTAGTAAGTAAATACGAAAACAATCAACGCACCCCAAAAATAACAGTCGCTAATAAATATGCTGAAATTTTGGGGGTTTCGTTATATTATTTGCTTGGAGAAGAAAACCCGCTGGATAACAGCGGGCGGTCTGAAATTAAGAAGAAATTTATCGAATTGATTGATTCTTTAAGTGACAAGCAGGCAGCGGAGCTTCTTGACGTTGCGCGTTCAATAATTCGTATGCGTAAACAATAAAAAGGTTAAATTCTTCATCTGTAAGCTGTTCTATTGTTTCCTTTAATTCATCCTTGATTTTCATTCTCATAGCCTCCCAATGCTTTATATAAGTATTTTTATCCTAATTTCCATGTTACCATAATTTTTATGTAATTCTCGACTTGCGGTAGTAATTCGATAGAAACGGTAATAACTCGATAAGTAATGCAAATACTAAGGCTGTTCGAGATGAATTACCGCCACGCAAAGAGAGAATTACATTGTATGGATAAAATAACGATTGCTATCTGCGAGGACTTTTTAATTTTCGCCGAAAACCTCCGTCAGGTGGTTTATGATATTTGCGAAGAACAGCATTTTTCAGCCGACATTGAAGTTTTTCAATCCGGGGAAGCGCTTATTAAAGAACTTGACGCCGGAAAATACTATGATATTGTTTTCCTCGACATCGAAATGCCGGAAGGCATCTCCGGCATCCACGTCGGGCATTTAATCAAGGGAATGTATAAGCAGGACGAAGTCATTATTTTTATGATTTCTTCGTTTGATATGTATTACGACGAGTTATTCGACCTCCGCCCGTTTAATTTCATAAAGAAGCGGGAAGAAAATTTTAACGAGTATGTCAAAAGCAAATTCCTGCCTGCGCTGGGCCGAATCAAGCGATATGCAGATTCATACACATTCAGCTACAACCGGAACACTTATTCTATTCGAAAAATGAAAATCATGTACCTTGAAAGCAAGGGCCGGTACATCGACGTAAATTATGTTAAAAACATGCATCTTGGTACATTTAACACAATCAGCTTTCGCGGCGCTTTAAGGGATGAATTTCTAAAATTTCCGGACGACTGCTTTATAACCCCGCACGCATCTTTTATTGCAAATCTTTATCATGTTATAAGCTTTCGCCAACGCCATCTTTTAATGAGAAACAGAAAGGAAATACCCATTTCTTATACTCGCGCGAAAGAGGCCGACAGGGCGATAAAGCGATTCGAATCTGATATAGATGAAAGGGACAATCCATTAGGATATTGACAAAGGCCTCCGGCGGGCAGGCCGGAGGCGTAAATATAAGGGGTGTTAATATGCCGAGAAAGAAAAACAAAAGGCGTAAGGACGGGTTAATTCGTGCGCGAGTATATATCGGTATGGTGGACGGTAAGCGAAAATATAAAGATGTATATGGGCATACGCAAAAAGAAGCCGATGAAAAAGCCGATAATATAAGGGTGATGTTGAAAAAGGGGCTTGATATTGAAGCCCGCGACGACACCTTTGGAGAGTGGGCGGCACGGTGGCTTGAATTCAAGGCATCAGAACGAATTTCAAGAGGGCGCGTAAATGTGTATTCACATCACATCGCCCACTTAAATAGACGATTCGAGTATATGGCTATATCAAAAATCCGCTCTGTCGATATTCAAGGATTATTTGTTGATTTGGCTAAAAACAACCCGAATACTAAAAAGCCTATGTCCGAGAAAACGATGGTAGACTTACGAATTACAGCGGCGGCGATATTTAAGTTTGTTATTGATAACCGGCTGTTTGACTATAACCCCGCCACTTCTGTAAAAATACCATCATCGCCAACAAAGCGCGAAGTTCGTGCTCTTGATGAGATAGAACAAGCGTGGATAACCGATACTCCGCATAACCGAGCGCAGCGTGTTGCTATGATTATGATGTACTCCGGTTTGCGACGCGGCGAACTTATCCCGCTAACATGGAACGATATAAATTTCGATGAGTGCACAATAACAGTAAATAAGGCAGTGGAGAAAGTGGAGGGCGGCAAATTTGCATTAAAAAGTCTGGCCACTTCTAAAGAGATGGTGAAATCTGAATATAGTTACCGCACGATAGATATACCGCAAAGGCTTGTCGATTTTCTGAAAAATGAAAAACACGAGAGCATATATGTCTGTGTGTCGGCAAGTAATAAAATGCATACGGAATCGTCATGGCGGCGTATGTGGGAAAGTTACCTCGCAGACCTCAATATTAAGTATGGCGACTTTAGCCCTTTTGAAAAGGAATATAAAAGCAAATTTGACCCCGACGGTGTCCCCTTTGTTATCCCTCCAATTACCCCGCATTGGCTACGACACACATTTTGCACTATGTTATATTATGCCGGTTACGATTTAAAATCAGCTATGGAGCAAATGGGTCACGGGGATATAAAAACGACACTTGCCATATATACTCACTTGGATAAAAAGCATAAGCGAAAGCAGATAAGAAAGCTTGATGAATACTTATATAGGGGTAATATGGGGGTAGAGAAAATCGAATAATGCTTTTTTCATGAGGATATTTGGCATTATGCTTGTACGTTCGGGACGTAGAAGCCGCAGGTTCGAATCCTGTCACCTCGACCATGCGGAGTGTTCTTATGGGATTTGAGAATCGGGTAGGATTTTCAAATCCCAAAGCACTCAAAATTCACGCAATGTTCTCTATGGAGGAGTAGCCAATGGTCACTCCTTTTCCCGTTCCCATCTGGACGCGGGCCTTTGGAATCTCGTCCAGCATGGGGGCACGGAATTCGCCGATGCAGTTGTAGAAAATCTCAACCCTCTGCACCTTCTCGCCCCCTATGTTCTCCGCGTGGTGTACCACGATGTGGTCGATAAACTCGCGGACGATTTCGTGGGTGAGCTCTTTCATATGGATGTGCTTGCGGACAACCTCCAGAAACTCATCCGTTGTGCAGTTATGCCGGTTGTGCTTGGCGATTTCCTTTTTTAGCGGCGCGATTTTCGCCTTGATTTCGGCCTGCTCGGATTCGTACCGCCGCGTCATCTTGGCGAACCGTTCCTCGGTGATGCGCCCCGACAAGCTGTCCTCGTAGGTGCGTTCAAACAGCACGTCCAGTTCCTGGTCGCGGGCAATCAGCGCGTCGAGCTCTTTTTGGCGGTTGCGGCCGGATTTCTCCATCTCCCGCAGGGCGCTGTCCAGCACCAGTTTCACAAACGCTTCCTCGTAATGCTGCGCGTAGTAGGTAATGCGCCGGAGCTCTCCGAGCAAAACCTGTTCCAAGAAATCCACCCGGATGTAGTGCGTGGCGTTGCAAGTGCTGCCGCGGTTGTTGTGGTTCTGGCAGTTGAAATATTGGATGTCGTGGTTGCGCTGGTTAAAATGGTATCCCAAGTTACTGCCACAAGTGGCGCACACCAAAAGGCCGGAGAATATATTTCGCTCGCCCGTCACTTTTTTCTTCGACCGAACCCTGCCGCGCTTCGCCTGCACCTTATCCCACGTTTCCCGGTCAACCACCGGCTCGTGGACGCCCTCAAAGAACATCTGGTTTTCTTTGGCGTTCTCGCGCCGTTTTTTGTCCTTGTAGGATTTGGAATAAGTTTTAAAATTAATCACGTCGCCGAGATATTCCTGTGTGGCGAGTATTGTGCTGATGGTGGAGGAGTTCCAGCAGAAAGGGTTCTTATTGCTCTTTTTCCCGCCGCGGTCGTTTTTGTGCGCTTTCGCGTAGTTGAGCGGCGTCAGCACCTTTTCCTTTTCCAGCACGCCGCCGATTTGGTCTACGCCGTAGCCGGTAATGCACATACTGAATATCCGTTGCACGATTTCAGCGGCCTCCGGGTCGATTACCCAGCGTTTAGCGTTTTCCGGGTCGTAGGTGTAACCGTATGGCGGCCTGCTGAGTGGTTCGCCGGAGTTGCCGCGTATGCGGAAGGACATCCGCACTTTCTTTGATGCATCCCGGGCGTACCACTCGTTGAACAGTTAGCGTTAAAGAAGGGTATGGGAAATAACAGGCGAAACACGGGAAATAGGCATAAACACAGGGTTTTTACGGCGATATGATTTTACAAGCTATCCCTACCCTAACGCTTTTTTCACCGTCAGCACCATAATAACACAAAAATCAAATATATCTGCGGCAATTTTTTTAAGGCTCGATTGAATTTACAATCCAGCCTTTTTTTATTGTCGAAATATAACACACAAATCCGCAAAGGCTTGATTGAGATTTTTTCAATCCAGCCTTTTTTCATTTCATACCGAAAAGGAGCAGCATGAGTTCTATGGTATCGGTCTGCGCGTCTGTGAAATCTTTATAGCTGCGGAATGTCTTGGAGGTTCTCATCGGCGGTGACGGCGGCGCGCATATCGTTCGTGCCGCGCTCCATGCGGTTTTTCTTGTCCGCCAGATTGATGATTTTGCGTTCCTCCGCCGGAGTGACCACCCGCGTGTAGATGTGCAAAGTCACGCCCGCCTTTTCGCCCAAATGCTGTAATATGGCCTGCTCCGTGGTAGAGGTGGGGTAATCCCGCAGGGCCCAGCAGCAGCGGAAAGTGTTGCCGCAAATGAAATAATCCGGTTCAAACTTCACGATGTTCGGCGCTATCATATCAAGAAAGGTCTGGACGAGGGCCTCGTCTTGGGTCTTGTCGAGGGCTTTGGTGTTGGTTTTGGGCTGGGGTTTGGGTTTAGGCTTTAATTTGTTTTTTGGCTTGCGTATCAAATATTTCCCTCCCTGTAGATTGTTGAGAATAAGAAAAACCCGCCGAGCGTATCGGCGGGCCGGGTATGGTACGTGAGGTTATTCCTGCTCGGTTGCCCTGCTCGACATACTGGTTGCCGATGCCCTTTTCATCGCCCCGGCACAGCGCGCCGACAACATCTTGATATGGCGCGGGTTCGCAAACGCAATGGTTGTCCGTCGCCGTGATTGTATAACTGAGCCCGCGCTGATAACCGAGCCCGTTGCCGCCGTTTTTGTCTTTTCTGCCGATGATGTTACCGGCTATGGCGTAAGTTTCGGGTTCCTGCGGGTTTAAGGTAAGCGGCGTATTTAAGCCGCCTGTGCCGTATCTGCTCGTAACGGTCGGCGCTATTTCGTGGGGGCCGGTATAGCGGGTATCAATACCATGATTGCCGAACAATAATATTGGCTGGTTGTTTCCGCTGGAGCCTGCCGCGGCGGCAATGGTAGGACATAAATCTTCGCAGATTTCCGCGCCGCCCTGTTGGCTGCCCATGACCATCGGGAGGCGGCCATCCATACGCGCCCGAAGTGTACCGCAAACATTTTCCACCACGTCCATCCGCTGGCCGCCTTGATCGCAGAGGCACAGCACCGATGGCATGGAGTTGCCGCTTTGGGCGGATTTGAGCGTAGGCGCGGTTTCTTCCTCGTAGCCGATTCCCTGTGCTTTTGCTCCCGCACCGGCGCAGAAGGCGGCGACATATCCATGCCCGCCGCCCTCTTTCTCCAACAACAGCCCCGCGGGGTTCCGGCCCCCGCCGCCGTCAGCACCACACACGGCTGGCGCAAGGCTATCTTCTGTAAAAATCCGCGCCTGTTGCGCATCCCAACTGTTTAAACAGTTTGAGGGCTGTGCGACAAACGTCTGCTGTTTCAGCCCCGGATGCGCGCAGACCGCCGCCGATATGTCATGCAAGTCGCGGAGTTCGTCGCGCTGGTTGGCTGCATATGCCTGGGGCTCACCCGTGACAAACGTCTGCATCTGCATATTCTGCGTGGCAATCAGCGCGCCGGATACGCCGTCCAAATCAATCCCTTCATCCCTCTGGTTGATATGATACGCTTTGAATTCCATCGGCTGCGGGTCGGACTCACCGATTCCCGCCTGCATCTTGAGCGCTTTCTCCAATATCACGGGGAGGAGCTTCCCCCTCTTGGCCGCGCGGCGTAAAATGCCCAAGCAGGCGGTTTTGCTCAAATAATATTTGGCTTGCACTATGGCCTGCAAAATCCGCGACAAGGACGATTCTCTTGCACCGCTGTGGGACAAACCAGTATTGAGCGCAGACCACTCGCCAAGCGACGGAGAATTCATCTCCCAATATTGCCCCAGCAGATTCCCAGCGCCCGCCCGGAGGTCGAGGAACAGATAATCCGTGTGCTGCAATGCCGCAGATTTCTTCGAGAACGACACGGAAGTCCTCGCCGTACTCCACCCCGGAGCTGAATGCTCCAGGGACATTTTCCCAGGGCATATATCTTGGCCGAACAGATTTAGCTGTTCGGCCGCGTCTTTTATCAGCATCTCTCAACTCCTTTGTAATGCGGATTTGCTCCATGAACAGCCCCGACCGCTCCCCGGCAAGCCCGGAGCGGCGGCCCGCGACTGATAGGTCTTGACATGGACTCCCGCCTGTTATAATGTGAACAGGCAAGAGCGTTGAGTCATCCAGTTTCGTAATATCCCCGACATGGAGCATATCGGGGAACCGTATTTTCGTGACTTCGATGGGGAACGGCTCAATCTCGCTGGCCCACAGGGTTTTGATTCCGTACCGCTGACCGGCCTTCGAAAAACCGCCGATGCCGTCGAATAGGCTTGCCATGAAAATATCCGCCATATTCAATTGAACATGAGGTCAAAGAGCTCCTGCTCACGCGCGAGTTCTTCCTCTAAAACCTCAATTTCAGCCATTGTCTTGGCGGCGCTCACAAGCTGCCCGCGTTTCACATAGCCTTTATGGATGCGCCTTTGCCGTTCAAGCGCGCCGGATATATCCTCTATGACGCTCAACGACCACTGCATTTTTTCTTCGTAGGACATTCTTTTCCTCCTGCCCATTATTTCACCACCGCCGCGACGGTCTTGGTAAAGTTGACGATGGATTGCGTGGTATAAATCGCGCCCATTTGATGTTAGCCCTCGTGCCGGTTTCCATGCCAAATTGCTGTGCCCCGCGGGGGATTTCCGTCGCCGAGAGCATAATCCCCAAACCGAGAAGCTTGTGTTCGCGCATCACCAGCAGGCCGACCACAAGGAGCGTGCTCTGCAAAAATGCCGTAAGGCACAGCCCGATGACTTGTTTGCACCAGCCCATAAAGCCGTCGCCGTAGCCGCGCGGGACGCTGAACATGAACAGGCTGCCCACGGCAATCTGGATGACCATAATCCCGCCGCGCTTGAGGTTTGCGAAGAACACTTTTACAACAGAGTAGCCCATCATAACCACTACGAATAGCTGGACAATCGGGTTGCTGTTTATGGTCGCTGTCTGTATATGCTGCAAAATTTCAACTGCTGTTGAACCGATGCCGTTTGAAACATGAATGCCGGCAAGCCCCGATGTAAATTGGCCTTGCAAGCTGACGCAGAATTGATATAGCCGAATGGGCAGGATATTAAACAGATTCACGGCGAAGAAGCCTTTCAGTACATTGATGCACACGGCCTTAATATCGCCGCGCCCGTTCTGCGCCTCCACCGCGCACTCGAACACCGCCACCACGATGCCGGTGATGTAGAGCGCCCAGGCGAAGTTGCCGAAGAACAGCGTCACGCCTTGCACCCACGGCAAGTCGAACAGCTCCGCGCCCATCTGCCCCATGAGCGCGAAAAAATCGCCGAGAAAGCCCACGACCGTGTTATAGAGCCATTCCATGATTTGGTCGAGGACGAGACCCGCGATGAAATCCCATATGAACAAGAGGGTATCACCTTCTTTTCTTGACTTCATAGCATAAAACAGCTATAATATAGTCAGAATATTACAATGAGGGGGTTTGCTGAATGACAATTAAACCATCCGCCACTATACGTCAAAATTATAATGAAATAGCGGAATTATGCCGCTTGACTAAAGAGCCGGTATATTTAACAAAAAACGGCGAGGGTGACCTTGTTGTCATGGATGTCGATTCCTTTTCCCGCCGTGAAAAGATGCTAAAACTCCGCGAAGAGCTTCTGGCTGTGGAAGAGGAGCGGTCTGCCGGACGCATGGGCGTATCTCCGGACGAGTTGGAGAGCTATTTGGACGAAATCATCGGCGAGGCTCAGAATGGCGCAGTATAAGAACCCGGCCCGGAACCTTGAAGCCTCCGTTTATAGGGTGATTATCGCTGACCGCGCAAAGTTGATGCTCGGGTCGCACATTAAATTCATGGCAAACGTGAACCCACCTGCGGCGCGGGAATCGAAATCAAGAATACTTGCCGCTATTCGGTCGCTTTCCAAAATGCCGGAGCGTTTCCCTTTTTTAGATGAGGATTATATCCCTCGGGGGAAATACCGCAAAATGTTTGTTGAGAATTGGTATCTTGTCCTGTATCAAATAAAGGATAAAATCGTCTATGTTGACTACATCGTAGATTGCCGGCAGGATTACGCCTGGCTGATTCGGTAAGGGGGACAGCTATATCACGCTGGTTGCACAAATGTGTTTAGCTCATCACCATGCCAAATTCCTCGTCCTCCATCACCAGGCATTCCTCCTGCTGGTAATCGGTCAGAAGGTGCCACGCGCCGCCTGAGTAGTTGGATTCCAAAACCTCCTGCGGCAACAGTTCCTCGGCTTCAATTGTATGCCCGGATTCATGATAGCCCGGATGCCCCCATACACTACCGCCCACAAGCAAATCCAACGCCTTTTCCTCGGACAAATAGACATATCCCCCCGGCGTCATCATGACTATCTCTATCCCTTGATTGCGGGATATGAAGTCTTTAACAGTCAAATGTATCACCTCCGGAAAAAGGCTGCGCCCATATGAACGCGGCCTTTTGGTGTTTTTTGTTTTTCTGACGCTACATTCCGAGGATAGTCCAAAGGTACGTCGGGGCCGTCAATGTAAACAGCAAGCACGCGAAAAGAATGGCGGGCCCCACAATCTCAAACTGGCCGTGCTTGCGGTACTCGAAATACGAGCCCCCGAGTTTTACGAAGAACAAAACCGCGAGGACAAGGTTCAAAACAGGGAACACAACCTTGTCCACGACATTGCGCACCTCGCCTTTCGCCGACGTCCATGTGCCCTCAATCGCCGTGGACACCTGCCCCGCCGCCGAAGCGAACGCCGGGACTGTAAACAGCGCCGCCAACACTATAACCAGAATAACAGCGGCGAACACTTTGCTAAATTTCCGCATGAACATCACACTCTCTTTCCTTAATATTGCAGCGCGCCGCAGGCTTCACGATAAGCCTCCGCGACAGCGCTGTTGATGGTGGCGGAACACTCCGCCGTGACAGGGAAACAGTAATCGCGCCACTCGCCATTGTGGTCGACATAGCTTGGCATGGCGGCGAATAGGCCCTTTGTGCCCTCGACCAGGCGGATGTTGTGGATTACAAACATATCATCCAGCCTTACCTCCGCGATGGCTTTCAGCCTGCCTTTCCCCGGCAGAATCTTGTGGATTTTCGCTGTAATCGTCATTGAGTTCTTCCTCTTTTCTGTAGATGTATGAATGAGAATCTCGTACAAGCCCGTGTTCCTCCGGCTGTGTGCCGAAAGCGTCAAAGGCCAGTTCATACGCCTCGCGGCTGTATGCGTCCGGCAGATATTTTGGCGTTGCCACCCGGCCGGACGCATATTGTTGGTTTTTCTTTTTATCCGCGATTATCAAACGAAGGAGGAAGATAGCCCATAAAACTGGAAACCTCTGCGACCACTAGCCCGCGCTTTTTTATAAAGGCGTGGGCTTTTTTCATTTCTGAAGAAAGGTGTTTCTTTTCTTATCATTGTTTCACTCTCGTTTGCGTCGCTGGAATAGGACGGTGCTCAAAATGAATAACCACACCCGTCCAGCCCATACAAATAGAGCAGGGAATCAAACAATGGACAACACCTGCAAAAACATATTCAAAAGCGAAAACATCGAAATCCGCAAAGAAAACTTCACAAAAATAATAGCGAATTTGATTAACAATCAGGCCAATCTCTGGTATACTAAAGATGGCAGACCCGGCTTGTTTTTATCGAATCTCGATGAGAGGAGATAGCAAAATGAAAGCTGCATTATATTGCCGCTTGTCGGAAGAAGATAGAAACAAATCAGCCAAAACAGACGACAGCGAGAGCATTCAAAATCAAAAAACCATGCTGCTGCAATATACAATGGATAAAGGGTGGGATGTCTACAGTATTTACAGCGACGACGACTACACCGGCGCCGACCGGAATCGTCCGGCATTCAATCGCCTTTTGCAGGATGCCGAAGACGGAAAATTCAGCATCATTCTATGCAAAACCCAATCCCGATTCACCCGCGAAATGGAATTGGTGGAAAAATACATACACGGACTGTTTCCAATCTGGGGCATCCGGTTTGTCAGCATCGTTGACAACGCTGACACCGAAAACAAGGGCAACAAAAAAGCCCGGCAAATCAACGGGCTAATCAACGAATGGTATTTGGAGGATATGTCCGACAACATCAAAAGCGTGTTGACTAGCCGCCGCAAAAATGGATTCCACATCGGTTCGTTTGCCTTGTACGGCTATCGAAAAGACCCCGACCGCAAGGGGCATTTGCTGATTGACGAGGATGCCGCCGAAATCGTGCGCGAAATTTTTACGCTTTTCGCACAAGGTTACGGCAAGACGGCAATCGCGCGGATGCTCAACGACCGGGGTGTTCCCAACCCAACCGAATACAAACGGCAAAAAGGGTTGCGGTATCAGTCCGCACGAAACCGCAATTGCACGCTTTGGAAGTATTTTTCTATCGCTGATATGCTTACCAACGAAGCGTACATCGGGAATCTGGTGCAAGGCAAATACGGCAGCATATCCTACAAAAGCAAGGTCAACAAGCCCAATCCGAAAGACAAATGGATTCGCGTGGAAGGCACCCATGAACCCATCATCGGCCATGAGCTTTGGAACAGGGTGCAGAAGTTGGTGCAATCCAAGCACAGACCATTCAAGTGCGGGCAAATCGGAATATTCGCAAAGAAAGTTTTCTGTGCACATTGTGAGTACACCATGCGCTCATCAAAAAGTCATGGACTGTATTATCTCAAATGCCCGACAAGACACTCGGCAAAAGACGCCTGCATCGGCTCGTTTGTTTCGGTGAATACGCTTGAAAAGGTTGTTTTGTCGGAACTGCACGGCATCACCGCCGAGTATCTTGACATAAATGAGCTGGAAAATCAGGTCACGCTTATGGACACAGCCACAAAAAACACAAGACTGAAAGAAACGCTGGGTTCATACAAGAAAAAGCTTACCGAATATCAAAAAGGGTTCAGCGATTTGTATATGGATAAAGTCCGAGGCACAATTTCCGAGGATGAATATCAGTTACTAGCTGAAAATATGCGTCAGGAAAAAGACCGTCTGGAAACGCTGGTGAGTGAAACGGAGTCAGTTCTCGAAAAAATGCAGCAGCGAAAAAATGTGAGCGCTGACAAACAGAAAATAATCATTGACTATCTGCACATGGAAAAGCTGAACCGCGATACCGTCGATAAGTTAATCGACAAAATTTACATCGGTAAGCGCAACCCTGAAACCAAGCAACTACCCATTGACATCCACTGGAATTTTTAAGCGGCGGCGGACTTTGCAGGGATTTCCACATAAGGCTGCAACTAGATGGAAAAAGCTCGAACTTCCTGATTGAACCGTGATTTTGTAGCCCCAAGCTTGTTGCAGAGGAACAAAAAGCCCGCACCACATATGACAACATATTGCGCCTTGCGGATGACCCCGACGTAAAAGACGTAATCAAGTTTTTACGTGAACGCGAAATTGTACATTACCAAAGATTCGGCGAAGCCCTGCGCCTCGCCACAGAGCGGCTTGACTGCAAAAACTTTTATGCCTTTAACCCCAACTTTGACAAGAGGCAGGCGAGAGCCGTGCATACAAACAACCGTCACCGCAGATAGAACACCCTTGTTTTTCATAAAAACGCTCCCCGAAGCCTGCACGGCTCGGGGAGCTTTAGCTTTTCGTCCCTAATTCTTCATGCCGGTCATCACGATGCCCTCGACAAAATATTTTTGCCCGATGAGATAAATAACTATGCCGGGTATAAAAGACAATACGGTCGCACACATAATTTTTGCCCAATCCGCCTTGAACCCGCTGCGAAACATGGAAAGGCCGATGGCGATTGTATGTTTGTCTTCCGTGTTGATATAAATCGTCTGCTGTAATAAGTCATTCCACAGCATGATGAAGATAAACAACCCCACCACAATCATAGCCGGCTTGATAGCAGGAATGATAATGCTGAATAAAACTCGCATGGGGCCGGCTCCGTCAATGGTCGCCGCTTCGTCCAATTCCTTGGGGATCGTGCGGATAAACTGGCGGATTAGAAATATATTAAACGCGCCGCCGCCGCAAAACCACGGCAATATCAACGGCCAATAGGTATTGCTCAGGCTAAAGATGCGTGTCCACATCAAATACAGCGGTATCAGCGTTACCATATTGGGAAGCAGCATGGAACCCACGCATAGTGTAAACAAAAACCTTTTCCCCTTAAACTTAAGCCTTCCAAACGCATAACCGCACAATGTTGCCGTAGCGGTGCCCGTGATGACCGACGGCACAATAATCAGCATCGTATTGCTAAAATACTGCCAAAATTTAAAAGTTTCCAGTGTTGCGGCGTAATTGAAAAACATCCACCGGCTTGGGAAAAATGCAGGCGGATAGGCATACAGCTCGGCGTTGCTCATCAGGCTGGAACGAATGATCCACCAGATTGGAAGCATAACAAGCGATGCCAATATGATTACAAACGCAAAGCTTATCAGGCTGTTTATTTTTTGGCGGCGGGATAATTCGGATTCATTCAGATGGCGTCCTGGTTTTCGCATAATTGCTTCTCCGGTCATTTTTCATCGCTCCCCTCGTAAAATATCCATCCCTTGCTGGTTATGAAAAGAAGCGCGGTGAAAATGCCTATCAGGATAAAGAACACAAACGATATGGCGCAGGCATAGCCGATTTGATTGTTCGTGAATGCATACCGGTACATCAGGTACGACATAAACATGGATGAATTTCCCGGCCCGCCGCTCGTCAGCGCCAGCGCGGGGGTTACGACCTGCATATTGACAATCAGGCTCATCAGCAGATTGTAAAAAATGATAGGCGTCATGCAGGGAATCGTGACGTTTAAGAAACGCTGGAACCCGTTGGCGCCGTCAATTTCCGCCGCTTCATGATAAACACGGGGGACGTTCTGCAGCCCGGCAAGAAAAATAACGATCAGGTTCCCGCTGAGCCAAATGGCGATTAAAGCAAGCGAAGGCACAACCATGCTCGAATCGCTGAGGAACATGACGCCGGTTATGCCGAAAAGGCTCAGTATGTAGTTGAACAATCCGAAATTGGTTTCATATAACCACGACCAGCCGATGTATACGGCGGCGGCAGGCAGCACATACGGCAGATAAAAAACGGCGCGGAAAAACCCGCGGGCCAGTATCTTTTGATTGAGCAGCATGGCCACGGCCAGGGAATATATCATCCCGCCAAATACCGCCAGCAGGGAGAAAACAAGCGTGACCCGGATGGAGTCTAAAAAATACGGGTCTCTTGTAAAAAGGCGGATATAGTTGTCCAGCCCGTTAAAGATAGGTGCGGAGAAGCCCTTCCACCCGAAAAAGCTGATGGTGAATACGGCTGCCAAAGGCAAATAGGTGAGGAAAATCAGGCCGATATAAGCCGGAATCAGACAGAAATACGCGCATCTGGCTTCCAGAGCGGATTTGCTGTATGCCTTTTTTTGTGGAGTGCTTACATTAATCATATCAACATCCCCCATAGTTGATAAAAGGGAGCGTCCGTCCCGGAAGATTGCGGAGCGGACGCCCATCCTGATAAATTGATACCGTTCTTTACAGATAATCAGAACCCTTGGTTGGCATCCCTCAATGCCGCGATGTTGCCGGTGACGACTTGCTCCGCCGTTGTCCTTCCTGTCCATACGTCGCCCAAAATCGAGCTTAACAGGTCGTTGAAGTTCACAGTGTTGTTCACATAATACCAGGAGGTCGGCCTGCCATACTCCTTGATATAGTCCACAAGCACGGGCTTTGCCATGTCGAAGGGCGGGTATGCCGGGTTTTCCAGCCATTTGCGGGTAAGCGCCTCATCCGTGTAGTAGGATTCCAGAACAGGATTCCAAATACCGGTCGCGATGAGGTTATCCCAATTGTTCTCTTCGCGTCCGTACCATTTTAGCCATTCCATAGCCTCTTCGGGGTGTTTGGTCTGGGAGAACACCACGTTGGGGCCGCCTGTATTGATGGTTACCCTTTCCTTCATATACGGCAGAACGCCAACGCCAAAGTCGAGCAGCCCCTCGTCGCGCGCGGGCGCAAGCGCGGTGCCGATATTCCATGAGCCGTTTGTTGTCATGGCGACTGTGCCCGCAACCACGGAGCGCTGCACGCCGTCATCCGTCAAGCCGGTGGACAGCGGCGCCACATTGTGAACCAAATGCAGATCGGCAACTCTTTGAATGGCTTCAATCGCGGCGGGGTCGTCGATGGTGACGTTGCCGTCCTTATCATAAAAACCGCTGCCGTTGGACAGGCACCACACCTCCAGCTGCCATGTCAGGTTTTCAACCATGGCGCCGTACTGGACGATGCCGTCCTCGTTAAAACCGGGGTCGTTCGGCGTGTTCCCGTTGCCATCAAACGTTAGCCTTTTAGCGTTTTCGACAAACTCATCCCATGTCCAGGCGTCCGCGGCGTTGGCCGGCGGATACGGAACCCCGGCATTATCAAACATTTGCTTGTTGTAGAAGGTCATCAAAAACACGTTTGCGACCGAATAGGCGACCGGCTGGCCCTGATACGTAAACGCGAGGCTGTCAAGCGGCCTGGGCTCGCCCGGCGCGTACATTCCGCCGAGGTTCAGAAGCATCCCCTGCTCCGCCCACTGGATAACGCCGGACTCCATCATAATCGCGGTGTCCGGAAGCTCACCGGCCATGGCCATGGTGTTCAGCTTCTCGATATATGTTTCCCAGGGAATATGCATGGCTGTAACTTCAATCCGGTCTTGCGAGGCATTGAATATATCCGCCGTTTGCTGTGTATTCCTCGCTTCTTCTTCATTGCCCCATATCGCATAGGTGATTTGAACACGCTCACCGCCGCTTTCAGCCGGAGCAGGCGCGGTGCCGCCCGTGCAAGCGGCTAATCCGGCTGCCATTGCAAGGCTGATGAGAATTGCCATTGCCATTTTGGTGTATCTTTTCATATACTTGCCTCCTAAGTTTTATTTTGATTTACCTTGGTAAAAGGGGTTCTGTCCGGATATACACGCGCATTTCATTTTCGCCGCGGTTTGCCCATAAGAAATAGGGTATCAGCGTTACCTCCGCTTTTTGGAGCTTCGGCGGCTCTTTGGAATACAAGCTGCCATTTGCGCTCCGGTACTTGTGGACGTCCGCTTTCAGCGCCACGGTTTCAGATGGCAGGCCCTCAGGCGGCGGGCATTCCTTGAACACGGCGCCGGACGGCAGCAGGAACGCGCCAAGCCTTTCGCCGTTGTCAACCTGTTCCATGCAATATACAAGCGGGCCGCGCATAACGGCTGACTTCCCGATATTGCTCTGGACGCCCGGGGCGCAGTATACCTGCCTTGGGCGCATATCGAACGCAAGCCGGATTTCATCGCCCTGAAAATCCCCTTCAAGCTCGATGTACCCGTTTGTAACGCTGAAATCCTGCTTCTGCCCGTTTATCGCAAGCGACAATACGGGCGCGCTGCCGGGGCTCCTAAGGCACAGTGTGTAGCGTCCGCCGTCCGCGGTGATGACCGCCTCGTTCCCGTATGGGTAGCCGGTTTTTACGGTGACGCTTTTGCCGTCATGCTTTACCGAGCTGCCAAGGTACATATTGACATAAAGCCTGCCGCCGGACGCGCCGTAGGCGTAGCTCCCCACGCTCATAACCGTCCGCGCAATGTTCGTAGGGCAGCAGGCGACGTCAAACCATTTTTGCCTTACGGTTTTTACATGCTTATGGTTCGGGCTGGCCGCGATTCTCTCCGGCTCTACCTCAAGAGGGTTGACGTAGAAGAACTCGGTTCCCTTTATAGAAATTCCCGCCAGCACGGTGTTATAAAGCGCCAGCTCCACGGTGTCGGAATACCGTGCGTCGGCATAAATCCTGTTCATGCGCCCCATGAGCATCGCAAGCCCCACGGACGCACAGGTTTCTCCGTAAATCACGTCGTTGGGCAAATCATAAGCCGTCGTAAAGCTTTCGCCGGTCTCGGCCGAGCCAATCGCGCCGGTTACATACATCTGGCGGTTTACAACGTCGTCGCACAAAGCGGCACAGGCTTCCATCAGGGCTTTGTCGCCCGTTTCCGCCGCGACGTCCGCCATCGCGCTGTACATGTATACGGCCCTTACCGCGTGGCCCGCCGCGTTCCTTTGCTCCGCCGGAGGTATATGCGACTGCGAGTAGCTTCTGGGCAGATACTCAAGCTCGGGGTAGATGGACGTGTAACTTTCCTGCTCCCGCTCCTGGTCAAAAAAGTTGGGGGAATCGCCGCGCCCGCGTATGAAATATTCCGCAAGCTTTAAGAAACGGCTTTCGCCTGTGACTTCGTATAGCTTAAACAGCGCAAGCTCAATCTCCTGATGCCCAGGGTATCCCTGCCGTTTGTGCGGCTTATCGCCGAAGGTTTTGTCGAGGCAGTCAGCGAAACGGATGGCAATGTCGAGGAATTCCCGCTTTCCCGTGGCGTAAAAATAAGCCGCCGCCGCTTCTATCATATGCCCCCCGCAGTACATTTCATGTCCCCACGCAAGGTTCGTCCACCGCCCGTTCGGCTCTTTCAGCGTGTAATAGGTGTTGATATATCCGTCCAGCCCTTGGGCCGCGCCAATCAGTTCAATCGCTTCGTCCGCGAGCTTTTCAAGCTTGGGGTCGGGCTGGGACGCCAGGCTATACGCTACGGATTCAAGCCATTTGTAGAGGTCGCTGTCTCGAAAGCACACGCCGTAAAATTCGCCCTCGCGCCGTTTTGCCGCGATTTCAAAGTTCTTGATGCAGTGGCTTTTTGTGGCGCTGGGGATTCTGTCGTTTAAAACCTCCCACTGGTAGGGGATGACTTTTTCGCGCACCATGCGCATATATCCGCCCCAGAAAGCGTCGTTGACTATAATATCCTTAAGCGGGAGCGTCCTTATTCTTTTCAACCGGGTTTCCTCCTTTATCACAAATCTCGTTTCGCCGTCGTATCGCGTATGATTAAGCTGCTGGGAACAATGAAATGATTCTCGTCGCCGTGGATGCCGTGAATCTGGTTCAGCGCGGTTTGTGCCGCCAAATACCCGATTTCCTTCAAGTTAATCTCAATGGTTGTGAGCCTGGGGTTTAAATAGGACGCAAGCTCCCTGTTGTCAAAGCCGATGACGGAAATATCTTCCGGCACTTTAAGCCCCGCGGCCCTTATCGCGTCCATGGCGCCCGCCGCCATCAGGTCGTTCATCACAAACACCGCGGTGGGCTGCGTTTTCTCCGAGAGAAGCTCGGTCATGCAGGCGCAGCCGGAATTGTATTCCCAGTCGCCGTTTTTGACAAGCGCGCTGTCAAGGACAATCCCCGCTTCGCAGAAAGCGCGCTGTATGCCCCGCATACGCATCCGCGCAGGCGACGTGTGCGCAAGCCCGGTAATGACGGCTATGCGCCTGTGCCCCAGCTCGAAGAGGTACCGGGCCGCTTTCGCGGAGATATTTTCGTTGTCATATGTAACGGAGCGGAAATTCCGGTCGCTTGAGGTGGAGTACGCAATCACTAAAGGCTTGCGTATCTCGTTTATGATTCCCGTGATATCGCGGTCGAACATGCCGACGTAAATAATCGCGTCCACCCTTGCGCCGAACAGCAAAAGGGAGATTGCCTCGTTTACCTTGTCTTTTTGCTGCAATATCTGGTCGTACCGGTTAAACAGGCTTTCCAGCATTCTAAGGTCGTTCAGCAGGATTTTATAGTCGCTTTTTTCCACACGCTCGGATATGCCGTTGATGATTGCCGGTACGGGATATCCCATGATATCCTCGACTAACACGCCGATGGTATTGGTTTTTTTCACACGCAGGCTCTTGGCGACATGGTTCGGCGTGTATCCCGACTCTTCTATCGCGGAAAGAACGCGCCTGCGTTTTTCATCCGCAACGTTTTTCGTGTTGTTGATAACGTATGAAACCGTAGCGGTTGACACGCCCGCAAGCTCCGCGACTTCTTTTATGGTCACTGCGGAAATAGACTCCTTCGCTTTATCCGCGCTCTTTTTACCTAATGCTGAAGTAGATTTTCTCGCTTTTGCTTCATCTTTTTTATCTATCGCAGAGATAGATTCTTTCGTTTTATCCGTACTCTTTTTCATATCCCGCCACCGTCCAAGCTATATCTAATCGTTTAAATATATGCTTATTATATACCATTGATTTCAAAATGTCAACAATAAAAAATTAATCATATATGTTTTTTTGTGTAAAAGGTGTAATTTTCGCTTGACGTTCACCTTTAAAAATGCTATTATGCGGTAAGGACATCCTGATTTTGCTAATCGATTATCTCTGATTGTATAATGGCGTGAAAATATAATTGAAAGGATTGCAATGTTATGTCAAAAGTAAAAATTTTCGCGGACGCAAGCCTATCCGTGGGGGATGTATCCCCCGATTTATTCAGCGCGTTTGTGGAGCATCTGGGGCGCTGCGTCTACACCGGTATCTACGAACCGGGGCATCCGACGGCGAATACCGATAGCTTCCGGCAGGACGTGCTGGAGCTTGTAAACGGGCTTTCCGTCTCAATGGTCAGATATCCCGGCGGCAACTTCCTCTCGGGTTACGACTGGCGTGACGGAATCGGCAGAAAGGAAGCGCGCCCCGCGCGGCTCGATCTTGCGTGGCGCACCACCGAAACAAACGAGTTCGGCACCGATGAATTTGTCGCATGGTGCCGCAAGGCCGGCGTGGAACCGATGATGGCGGTGAATATGGGCACGGGCTCGCCCCTTGACGCCGCGCATCTGCTGGAGTACTGCAATCACCCGAAGGGCACGCATCTAAGCGATTTGCGCCGCGAAAACGGGAGTGAGGCGCCATACGGCATCAAGACATGGTGCCTTGGCAACGAGATGGACGGCCCGTGGCAGACCTGCGCCATGTCCGCCGAGGATTACGGTAAGAAGGCGCTTGCGGCCGCGCGCATGATGCGAGGCGTGGACCCCTCTATAAAGCTGGTGGCCTGCGGCAGCAGCACCACCGATTTGCCTACATACCCGGAGTGGGACAGAATCGTGCTCGACGCGCTTTTTGACGAGATTGACTACCTTTCCATGCACGACTACTACTGGCCGAAAAACAACATAGAAGACTTTTTCGCAAGCTACCGGGAAATGGACGGGTTTATCAAAACAATTAAATCCATCATTGAGTTTGTACGGGTCAAACACCGCTCGAATAAGCAGATATACATTTCATTCGACGAGTGGAACGTGTGGTACCAGCAAAACGGGAACGATGCAAACTGGGAAACGGCCCCACGTAAGCTTGAAAATATCTACAGCCTGAAGGATGCCCTTGTTTTCAGCGGGCTTATCAACACGCTGCTTAATAACTGCGACCGTGTGAAGGTCGCGTGCCTCGCCCAGCTCGTAAACGTCATCGCGCCCATCTTCACGCAGCCGGGCGGGAAGGCCATAAAGCAGACGACGTACTACCCGTTCGAGCTGGCGTCAAGGTACGGGCGCGGCACGGTCTTGCAGGGATTTTCGGAATGCCCTAAATTTAACAGCAGCTTTGGCGAGACGGATTATGTCTCCTCCGCCATCATACATACGCGGCAAGACCGCGGTGTTACGCTATTTATGACAAATTACAGCGATTCCGCGATGGACTGCGGGCTTACCCTGAACGGCTTCGGCGAGCTTTCGCCGGTGGAGTCCGCCGTAATGACAGGCGTGGACATCGAAGCCAAAAATACAATCGAAGCCCCGGATACGGTTATTCCCTTTGGCGGCGAAAAGCCCGTTTTCAAAAACGGCAGCCTGTTAACCCAGCTTCCGCCGTTCAGCTACAACATGCTCCGGCTTGCGTACAAATAGAAAGAAGCCCCCGGATAAAACATCGGGGGCTTACATTATGTTACATGCAAAATACACTGCTATATCTGCGTGATGAGCAGCCCGACAATCACGCCCAAAAGCATAACCAGCGACGCGGCCCGGGTTTTCGTCATGACAATGGACTGCGGGATGATTTCACCGAAAACAACATACAGCATTGCGCCGCCCGCCGCCGAAAGCGATATGGCGACGGCGAAATCCGAAATATTCCCGATAGCTACTCCGATAAACCCGCCCAAGAGCGTCGTCGCGCCGGAAAGCGCCGTCCAAAACACGACTTTCCCCCTGCTTATCCCGCCGGCCAGCAAGGGCGCCGCAATCGCCATCCCTTCCGGGATATTATGCAACGTAATCATAACCGCCAAAAGAGCGCCAAGCCCTAAATCATGGCTGCCGCCGGCGCCGATTGCGATGCCCTCCGGGATATTGTGCAGGCCGATTGCAATCAACATGATAACCCCGGAACGAATCATTTTTGCACGGTCTTTAATAATCTGCCTTCCGTGGTACAGCTCTTCCAGCGTGCTGTGGATTTTCAAATTTCCGTTTGTCGCTTCGGTTATAATGTCGACGATCCGGTTTAATGCCATGATAATAACAATTCCGAAACTCAGCCCGGTTATGGAGGCCGTAACGCCGGAAAGCGCAACCGCCTCCGGCATTAAGCCAAAGCAAACGATGCTTGTCATAATGCCCGCGGCGAAAGACAGCATCCAGCAAACCATGTTTTCCGACATCCGCTTTAACAAAAGCGTGGAGACCAGGCCTCCCAATCCCATGCCCCAAATACCGGCAACCGCGCTGAAGATGATTATTTGCATGAGTTTTATCCTCCATATACTGGGTTCGGACAATCTAGCATAATATATATTAGCATAGATTGCCTGCTTTGTCGATTTTATTCCGTCTTTCTTGAGGCGGTTTGGCAAAAGACAACAGTACTACGGGTCATAAAGGCTTTCGGGATACTGTTGTCTTTTGCGGGTAAGCGGTGTATACTTATGATAACAAAGCATAAGAATGGGAGCGGTATGAATATGGAATTTCGGGAGCTTGGTAAAACAGGCAAAAAGGTCGGCGCCATCGGGCTCGGCTGCGAGCATCTTGACCTCAAGCCTTACGGGCAGGTCAAGGAAACCATCGACGCGGCGTTTGAATGCGGCGTCAATCTTTTCGACGTGTTTATGCCGGGGAAGGAAATCCGGGAACACATCGCGAAGGCAATGGGCGAAAGACGCAGGGACGTCATGATACAGGGGCACATCGGCGCCACGGACGTCAACCAGCAGTACGACATCAGCCGCGATTTGCCCACGATAAAAAAATATTTCGAGGATTTGTTGCGTATCTTCGGCGGTTACATAGACTTCGGGATGATGTTCTTCATCGACTCGGAAAAGGACTACCAGGGCGTCTTTGAAACAGGCTTCGCGGAGTATGTGGAAAAGCTGAAAAAGCAAGGCGATATCGGGCATATCGGGTTTAGCTCCCACAACCCTGAAACAGCGATGAAGGTGATACACACCGGCTTGCCGGAGCTTCTGATGTTCAGCGCGAACCCCGCGTTTGACATGCTGCCGAGCGCCGAATATGTGTTCGACCACTTTGAAAAAGGCTTTGGCTCCGAGATGTTCAGGGGCATCGACCCGAAGCGCGCGGAGCTTTACAAGCTCTGCACGCAAAAACAAGTCGGCATCACCGTGATGAAGGCGCTTGGCGCGGGCAAGCTGCTCACAAAGGAACACACGCCGTTTACATCCCCGCTGACCGTGCCGCAGTGTATCCATTACGCGCTGTCAAGGCCGGCTGTGGCGAGCGTGCTTCCCGGCTGTAAGACCGCCGCCGAAATGATGGACGTTATGCGGTATTTCAACACCTCAGACGACGAGCGCGACTATACCGGGGCGCTCAGCGGCGTCCGCAATGATTTCAGGGGAAGCTGCGTATATTGCAGCCATTGCCAGCCGTGCCCTGTAGAGATTGACATCGCCGCGGCCATGAAATATTTAGACATCGCGCGGCTGGACACGGCGAATATCCCGCCGTCAATCCGCTCGCACTATCAAAGCCTTCCGCACGGCGGGGACGAGTGCACCGCGTGCGGAAGCTGCGAGGAGCGCTGCCCCTTCGGCGTTCCGATTATCAAAAACATGGAGGAAGCATCAAGGCTGCTTGGCGGTTAACCTCCAAAAACTTGCCGGGCAGGCTGAGCCTGCACCCGCGCAGCGCACCGCATCCTGGCATAGATCCCTGCTGTTTTGCCCCCGAATGAGTTCTGCATAAACGGTTTATTGCGCAACAAAGCGCGCCCGGCTTGATGCCGGGCGCGCCCCCTTTTCCCGAAAACCCAAACAAAACCTCAAAAAACACAAATTCCCCTTGCATATTGTCTAATTATGGTATATAATGTATCCAAACAAACAAATAAGGCAGGCAGGCCACGGTGCAGCAAACACCGTGACCCTGACAAGGAAGTATAGAGCTTCCATGCCAATCGCTTAATCGCGACACCCGTACTATTATACCGCACGGGCTGCCCTTTGGCAAGCCGTCAGGGTAATCTGTTTGCTATATGGGTGCAGGTATGGATTTCCATACCTGCACCCTTTTGTTTGTTCATAATGAAATAGGAGGTCTCAGTATGAACATCACAGCAGTAAAAATCAGGAACATTTTCCCCGGG
>Ga0099364_10000516_pt1 | contig 65078 bp, 56 predicted proteins | sample TergutTh196P3_FD_73070 | JGI IMG/M metagenome (GOLD analysis project Ga0099364, IMG submission 73070) | Microcerotermes parvus P3 segment gut microbial communities from Pointe-Noire, Republic of the Congo - Th196 P3 | ecosystem: Host-associated > Arthropoda: Insects > Digestive system > Gut ... | reverse complement strand
AGACGACAAAACGATAGTAGTTGTACTACGGTGTGGTGTTGTGGAGTGCGGCCCATGAAGAGGGGGAGGAGGGGGGGGGGGGGGGGACAAGTTGTATTTAAGCGCAGTTAAACCCAAACTTCGTATACTCTGAGAAATCGAATTTGCGGGGCTGCCTGCGCGGGTCCGGGGGTTTTCTTGTCCGGTACGGGCAAGGTGCAAACTGGTTTGCAAACTGGTTTGCAAACCTTTGGTTTGACGGTTCATGTAAGTATTATACTAAAATCTTTTAAAAACATCAACATTTACGGCAGTTTTTTTGTGAAATTTGCAGGCAGGGCTTCAACTGAAAGCACTTGCATAATTCATAAAGTTCTATTTGATACACTATTGATGCGCTTTTGGAGCGGTATTGGAACAGTCGATTTTATATCATAGATCGATTAAAATATTAATTGAGAGGGTATAAATGAACATAATTGCGGTGGACGATGAAAAATCCGCTTTGAAGGGCTTGCAGTCGGCAATCAAGGAAGCCATGCCGGACAGCGCCATTTCCTGTTTCAACATATCCAAAGCGGCTCTTGAATATGCAAAAAATAATCAGGTTGACATTGCCTTTTTGGATATTGAAATGAGCGGTATGAACGGATTACAGCTTGCAAAACACCTGAAGTTAATTTACGGCAAAACAATAATAATTTTCGTAACAGGTTATTCCCAATATGCTGTGGAAGCGTTTGCAATTCGGGCAAGCGGGTATCTTATGAAACCTGTTACTGCAAAAGCAGTGCTTGAAGAAATAAAATACTGGAACCATTCAATATGCAAATGCCAGATGTTTCCAAATACACAGCAGGAAGACTCGAACAACGGAGCCGGGAGAAAACTTCGCGTGCAGACATTCGGTAACTTTGAGGTTTTTCTGGACGGAAAACCCCTGATTTTCAGCCGTTCTAAAACAAAAGAATTGTTTGCTTACCTTGTAACCCGTAAAGGCGCGTTATGCAACAACAATGAAATTGTTGCAGTAATTTGGGAAGACAAAAATGATTCTTCCACATTGCAGAGTATGTTTCGCGCTCTTGTCGCAGATTTGATGCAAACGTTGGACGCGGCAGGAATAAACGATATTATTGTTAAACAGCGTGGCTACATTGGAATTGTGCCGGAAAATATTTCATGTGATTTGTACGATTTTTGTGCAGGTATTAAAGTAAATAGTTATATTGGTGAATTTATGACCCAATACGGCTGGGCTGAATTTACAAACATGTATCTGGATCGTATGCAGAGTAAAATACTCTAAATAGTGTCTGTCTATAATGCGGACAGCACCCAAACAGGTAACACGACTTATGATGACCATATTAAGGCAGTTTAAAAGTAAAATTAATACTCCTGTATGGTACATACTGCTTGCCGCTGTTATTCTTGCCTCAGTGGTTATTTACAGCATGATAATTCCTCACATACGACTGATGAATGAAGTTCCAATTCAGCCGGGTTATTATGCCAATAGAAATATTTTTGAAAAAGTACCGCCAAGTTATTATGAAAGGTGGACAGCGATAGACATCGCGGGCGTGCTTGTCTGTTTTTTCATGGGGCTTGTGTGTTTTATGCTTGGCATTGCCCGGAATATAAACAAGCTTGAAGGCAAGCAAAGTTTTCTGCTTGCTGCTTTTTTAATCCTTTTTGGCTTGAATCTTCTTTCTGGTACAAATGCCATGCAGGAATACTTTGCTCCTGTTATTCTTCATTATGTGTTTTGGTTTACATTTTTTACTTATGCAAAAATGATATTTTTATTTTACTTTTTATATCTGCGGAATAGTTTTCAAAAATGGGCGTGGCCTTTACTTGTTATACCCATCGGGTACGGCATTACGGCTTTTTTCATGCATTTTGTTTTCGATCTTCCATTTGATATGCCAACAAAACTGTATACGCCGATGATGATAATAGTTTATATGATTTTCCAGCTTCTTGCGTTATTCGGTGCGGGGAAAAAAAACATGGTTGTATTTTTCCGCACAATCTTTGCATTATGGTTTTTCTGGTTAATATATGTAATAGTTAAAACACGTTTGGGTCATTATTTTAGTCTGGCGCTTGAATATAAAAACAGCATGATAATTTTTTCGGTTTTTATGGTTTGCTTTCTTGTTTACGTTAATATACAGGAAATCTCTCATTATAAATTTGAAGTACAAAAACTGGAAAACAACTTACTACAAAATCAAATCTCAATCATATTAAGCCAGATACAGCCCCACTTTTTGTATAATTCTCTTGTTTTAATCCAGCAGTTATGCAAAACCGATCCCAAAATGGCGGAAGAAACTGTTGTGGAGTTTTCCAATTATCTGCGGAGCAATCTGGATTCGCTTGTTCTTAGAAAGCCGATTCCTTTTGAAAGAGAACTGCTTCATGTAGAAAATTATCTTTTAATCGAAAAAAAACGTTTTGAAGAAAGGCTGCATACTGAATATGACATAAAAGTAAAAGATTTTATGCTGCCAGCCCTGACATTACAGGCAATTGTTGAGAATGCTGTCAGGTACGGCGTTACAAAAAAAGACGAAGGCGGCACAGTCAGAATTGAAACACGAAAAACCGAAAACAGCGTTGTTATTACAGTTACAGACGACGGAGTGGGTTTTAATTTACAGGATGAACACAACTATGACAACCAAAGGTTATCTGACAATCATAGAATATTTAACAACCATAGGTTGTCTAGCGGTATCGAAAATGTCCGAAGCCGCCTCTCCGCCATGTGCGGCGGCTCACTGGAAATCACAAGCAAACCCGGCGAAGGCACAACGGCTGTTATCACCATTCCGTTAACATAATTTTACTTAAAACATAAATTTTTACATGTTTTTATACTAAATTTGCATAACAGTTGCGCTTTTATTGCATTACTATTGCGTTATTGAAGCGGTGGATTATTCATAATTTAACATAATTATGAATAAGAGTGTAAATAGCACAACAGCAGGGCAATCAACCGTAAGACAGTCTGCCGGCAGCAAATCCACTTGCAGGCTTCGCATACAGACTTTCGGAAACTTTGAAATTTTTATTGATGAAAAACCTGTAATTTTTAACCGTACAAAAACAAAAGAATTACTTGCATATCTTGTAAGCAGGCAGGGCGCATTGTGCAATAATAACGAAATTATTGCAATTATCTGGGAAAACAGGGAAGACACTCCTTCAATAAAAAGCATGCTCCGCACTTTAGTTGCAGATTTGGTACAAACCCTGAAAGCGGCGGAAATTCATGATTTCGTTATAAAGCACAGGGGGCACATAGGCATTGCAAAAGAAAAAATCTCATGCGATCTTTACGATCTTCTAGCCGGAATCAATCCAACCAATTACATGGGAGAATACATGACCCAATATAGCTGGGCGGAAACCACCAATAATTACCTGCGGTCTTATGTTAGTTCTCTTTAATATAACAAAAATATTTTTAATTACATTATTGATGCGCTTATGCAGCACTTTTGAAGCGGTGGGTTTTCTATAATTTAATCAAGCCTTTTAATATGTTCTACGTTATTAAGGAGAAAAAGTGAAAAAGCGTCACACATCACTGGCTGTACAAATTTTAATACTTTGTATCAGCTTGGTTGTACTTGTGGCTGTAACTATTTCCGTTATTTTTGATGTATCATACATGGTAGAAAAAAATCTTTTTGAAGAAATGCCGCATCTTGACAGGAGTACAATATTAAATAACAGATTAAATGTTTTATTCGATGGAAATAATTATATCTGCTCCTCTCCTGTACGCAGAACAAATTGGATATTGGTTTCTATGGGTTCATTAACAGAACTCCAGGATTCTATTTTTCATGTTTTACGATTAATAATTATCTCAGGAATTCTTATTGCTCTTGTTTCTTCTTTTGTTGCTCTTATTTTCAGCCGTACGTTAACAAATCCGGTAATTCAGGTTTTTGGAATTCTAAAATCCATCGCTGCAGGTGATTTTACCCGGGATATTGAAGTGAAGGGAGAAAATGAAATTTCGCAAATGACGATACTCCTAAAAGAAACCCAAGAAGCTATAAAGAATTTAATCATCAACATAAAAATTGAAACAGAGACTCTTTCCATAATTGGCAATGACCTTGCAAGCGACATGAGTCAAACTACATCATCCATGAACGAAATCACAGAAAATGTCCAAAGTATCAAACTCCGTATTTTGAATCAAAGTGCAAGCGTAACCGAAACCCATGCAACCATGGAACAGCTTGTCACAAATATTAATAAACTCAATAGTCATGTAGAAAATCAAAGCAACAATATATCACAGGCATCATCTTCCATCGAAGAAATGGCGGCAAATATCCAATCAATAAATGCAACACTCACAGGCAATGCCGGAAATGTAAAAAGCTTAAGTGAAGCATCGGAAGTGGGACGTGCAGGTTTATCAGAAGTTACGGCAGATATTCAGGAAATTGCCCGCGAATCCGAAGGGCTTTTGGAAATAAATGCAGTGATGGAAAATATCGCAAGTCAGACAAATTTGCTTTCAATGAATGCGGCGATTGAGGCTGCCCATGCCGGAGATGCAGGTAAAGGATTTGCCGTAGTTGCAAGCGAAATCCGTAAACTTGCGGAAAATTCCAGCGAACAATCAAAGACAATCGGCACTGTGCTAAAAAAGATAAAATCATCTATCGATAAGATAACCAATTCCACAGAAAATGTTTTTAAAAAGTTCGAAGCAATAAATTCAAATATCGTGATCGTAGCGCAGCAGGAAGAAACAATTCGTAACGCAGTGGCAGAACAGGAAACTGGAGTCAGGCAAATACTTGACGGTATTGGTAAGGTTAACGAAATAACACGCCGGGTGAAAGGCGGATCAAATGAAATGCTTGAAGGCGCGCAGGAAGTTATCCGTGAAAGTGAAAATCTGGAGAAGGCTACTCAGGAAATTACATCAAATATGAACGAAATGGTAACTGGAACAGAACATGTTAATGCAGCGGTAAAACATGCAAACAGCATAAGCGGCAAGAACCGCCACGCCATTAACCTTTTAATTAAGGAGGTAGAAAGATTTAAAATTAATTCCCATTGAATTAACAGTGTTTATGTTGGCATAAGTCATGCGGCAATTTATCGCTTATGCATTGATTTCGTTTGGGAACGCAAATGGACACGTGTATTAAGCTGTAGATAAGAGTGTGACAGTTGCCTTACGGATAGAACAAAGCCTTAAAAGGCAGACCGTAAGGCAAAATAAATTTGTGACACCCGAACAGGGAGCACACAAAAAGGAGTTCTTTATGAAGAACAATTACAAAGCACCAATGGTGCGGCATTTCGGGATTATTATCCTTACGGTAATGATCGTATTTTTAGCAACTTCATGTCTGGCGTTAATGGAAGCCGTGCTTGACGACATGGAGTCAACACCTCGAGCTCCTGCTATTCCAGAGTTACGATTAAGCAACTGGCATTCAGGAACAATTGAACGCGGACAAACCCTGCAATTCAGGGTAAACTTGGGCACCGATTCATTTTATGCAATACAGTGGGATGACAGTGATCGCGTACATTCACAGGGAGCGCTCCAAAATGCAGCCGATGTAAGAGTTGGTGTAAGGAAAGAAGGAGCATCATCCTATGTTATTCCTATAGCTGACCGCGGTAATCACGATGTAAGCGGCTTTAGTTATTCCAACGAACATCGTTTACACAGAGATAGATCCCCTTCATACGATGCCAATAGCTGGTACATTATAGAAGTGGAAGCAACTTATTCCGGCGGCAACTTCCGGTTACACGCATACTAAAAAACAAGGAGGACACAAAGCATTGTGTCCTCCTTTCTAAACAATTAATTTCAGGCATTACTTAGCGCCTATCCTACAGAACCGGCATTTTATTTGTATTCAGAAACTCCAATTACCCGGGAAAAGGCAGAATTTTCCTTTTTTAACTCCCGGGAACCCCTTGTTATCTTACACAAAGAGACGCCAAGATCTTTTGCAATTACCCGCTGAGGGACTTTTTCTTTTAAAGCTTTAACAAGAGCCCAGCGGCCGGCAATATCGGCTATTTCCGCAGGAGTAAGGAGACAGCGGAAAAATTCCTCTATAAGTACATTGTCATTTATCTGAGCTAATGCGCGGGTTAGTTCGGCTATATTTTTTTCTACGCGGGGATCTTCTATATTCATATATCTAAACCTCAAAAATAGTGATAGACTATTTTAAATGAAATACCTTAATTATTACAACTACTCTTTATGTAGACTTGGAATTGCCGAAGAAGACGGCGCAATATGCAATGTCTTTTTTACAAACAGTAAAATCCCAAAAGATTTTGAAAAACTTGAAACTCGGCTAATAAAAACAGCGGCAAAACAGCTTGAAGAATACTTTAGAGGAGATCGAAAAAAGTTCGATTTCCCTTTAGTTTTACACGGAACAGAGTTTCAAAAAAAGGCATGGGAAGCGCTTCAAAAAATACCATACGGGCATACCTGCAGTTACGGAGAAATTGCCGCAATAATTGGAAACCCAAAAGCAAGCCGCGCCGTTGGTATGGCGAACAACCGTAATCCAATTCCAATCATTATACCCTGCCACCGGGTAATCGGCCATAACGGAAAACTTACAGGTTATGCAGGCGGCCTTGAATTAAAGCAAAAATTACTGGAATTGGAGCAGGCTGAAAATACCGGGCTTTTCTAACTGTGCTGTGCCGCAAGTACAACCAGCGAGACAAACAATGTAACTGCAAGTGTTACAATATACACAACAAGAGCTGCAGTAAAACCAAGACTTAAAACAAGCCAAATTCCCAGCGTATTAAATAATGAACGGTACAGGAAAACAAAACCGTGAAACACAATTGGCAGAACAGGAAGTAGCAAAACAAACAAATAACGCGGCTTTGTTTTTGCACGATAACGCCATGCAAAAACAATTACAAAAATCGCCATCGGCAGAAAAAACACGGCGGAAGCAATACGGTTTAGAATTTCCGCCTGAAATACCTGTTGAATATATCCTGCATTGTTGAGTTTTTCCGCCGCAGTAAAAAGTTCATCAATTTGCAGATTTGTCAAACCGCGGCGAATGTGCGCAATAAGAAGAAAATCTTCGTAAGAAACATCAAGAAGTATTACACCGGCGGCAGGATCGCCAATAAGCCACTCTGCTTCATAACTGCCGGCTTCGTTGTAACGATCCAGCGCATGCATCATTACAAGCACCTGCGGTTTTTCGTTTAAGGTAAATGGCAGAAGTTTCGCATAACGTGACACAACGCTTTCCCGCAGATTATTACTGCTGTCAAAATTCATATATTCAAAACCAATGCCGTAGGCAACATCATCAGATGTTGTAAGACTGGAAAAACGCAGTACCGCCCTGCCGTTGGCGCTTGGAAGAGAAAATACCGGATCATTTAAAATTTGACCAAGAGAAAATTCCATCTCGTCAACAAAAAAAGCGATTTGCTTTGCACCCTGTTCGCTTGCAGCAAGAAAATTTCTTACATCAGGATCATCCGGGGTTAATGATAATAATTCAAGGAAAATGTAATATGCCTGAATCCATCTTTCAGAATCCATTGCCCTGTAACCCAAAAGTTTCGTATTATACAATTCGGCAAGATGTACTTCCCTGCTGTTTGGGGCCTGAGATGCAATCATATTCCATGCCCTGCTTGAAAGACGCGTTGCATTTGCCTGCTGCACACTTCCATTTTGAGAAAGACGCACGCCAAGATTGGCAAGCCAATGTGAATCAAAATAACGCTCTTCATTATAAGCGGTTTCGCTCAGGGAGAGTGCAAGTGCAGCATTCATTTCCTGCCCGTTCAGATTTTCTGTTAATAGAATTACATCAGAACTTCGGCCATTTCCTGCAAGAGCAGCGTTTCTTTCATTACCTGCATTAAAAGAAAAAGTTTCAAGGTTAATTGCAATGTCGTCTCTCAGGCCGGCCAACTCCGGGCTGTTAAACCAAATACGATCGCAAATACCCAGGAACTGCGAGGCTTCATACCACTCGCCGGCATCCCTGCTTTCAAAAGCTTTTGTTCTTGCAAGCCTATACAACTCACCGCTAAATCTCATATTTTCTTCATAATTTTTTACCATTGGGAGGGCAAGAAAAAAGATAATTCCATATACAATAGCGGCGGCAATAGCTACTATAACTGAAGTTGAAAGCCGTTTGAAAAACAATTCAGAAAAACTCCGATGATTTTCTTCAAACGACGCAAGACCAAAAGGAATTACAAGCGCAGAAAACACAAGCGCAGGAAAAAAATTAAAAACTTCCAGCACACCTTTAACAAAAAGCCAGTTTCTGGCATAAATTACCAAAGGCGCTTCAGAACCGGGGAAGATCATACGGAAAATCATTATCAATACAGAAGCAAAAACCACGTAGACAATAAAAAGCGACTGCGGGCTGCGGAATTTTTCCAGATTAATAGTCATTATCAACCCGCCTTTTTGATGCAAAAACAAGAAGTGAATATATGTTAATCAAAATACCAAAAACAATAAAAACCAAAGGAATAGTAAGGGAAACAGGTATCAGATTATTAACGAAAGACCCTGCTATTTCCAGCACATCCTGAGTAGTAAAAAAAGTACAAAGCGCCAGAACACCGCGAAAAGCAAGAGCGCCCAAAAAAACATTGGCAAGCGGCCAAACACTAAACTTCATTGCATAACCTAAAGAACATAAAAGGAAAATAAGAGAACCTGCATAAATCAGATAAGATATAAGTCCTTCTGTAAATTTTAGAGTGAACATTTCAGAATTAAGCCTAATATCTGCAGCAAGGCTTTTCATAAACAACGGAGTATCTTCGCCAAAGGGAACAGGAGGAAGATTAAAAACGGCGTTTGAAGATTGCTGAAAAACCAGAGGTCGATTTGGAATTGCAGTTACCCTGGGTCCATGCGGGTTAGACATTCCATCCAGTAAGACAACCGCAGTTTCGTTTCTATTCAATGTGTTGGAAAGAATCAAACCTTTATCACCAAGTTGAATTCCCGCAATTTGCGCAGGCGGCACAGAGTTCCACCGCTCAAGCATAAAAGAAATACCTAAACAAAAACCAGTTGAAAGAATCATTACTGTTCCGATAGACACAAGTACAAAACATTTTCTTCTTGAAGCATAATTTAAAGATAAAAGTATTGATGTAAAAAGAGATAAAGACAAAGCCCATTGGAGAGCTGAAAGAAGCAGAGTCAGAGTTGTCTCCGGTTTTGGCGGAAGGCTCTTTGCCCAATCCACCCTCAACGAAAGAAATCTGAAACCTGTCGCTGCTGCGAAAACAAGGATAAAGCAAATACTAAAAAAAAGCGCAAGCTTGGCAAAATTCCTCACATTTTAGAGAATAACACGTCCACAATACCTTCGCAAGGGTATTTTGCCTGTTTTTAAGCGGTAGTTATTCAGAAATTGAAGTTTTGGAATAACTCTATTATTCATTTATTTCTTGTTGAGGAAAAAATTAAAATGAGTCATAATGAACCATGGAAATTGGAATTTTAGGAGCCGGCGCATGGGGAACAACGATTGGCAAAGTAATTGCCGGGAAAGGTAAGAAGGTTCTCATATGGAGCTACGAAGATGATGTCCGGGATGACATAAATAAAAATCATTTAAATTCCAGATACTTGCCTGATGTTGAATTGCCTGCAACATTAAAAGCGACTTCTAACATCGAAGAAGCTGCCGAAGGCAAACAATTTTTAATATATGCAAGTCCTTCACTATTCCTGCTGGACACATTAAAAAAATCACTTTCTGTAAATTCCATAAGAGAAGGGAAAACAATTATAGCTGTAATAACCAAGGGGTTTTTACCTACAGATAACGGTCCGCGGCTTATTTTAGAAACAATGGAAGATTACCTACCGGGCTTTTTCCGCCAGTCGCTTGTTTATATCGCAGGTCCAAGCCATGCAGAAGAAGTTTCACGCGAAAAAGTAACAGGGCTAATTGCCGCAAGCGAAAATGCAAAGAATTCCATCCGGTTCAGGGAACTGTTAAAAACCCCCAGATTGCTTGTATATTCTTCTCTTGACGTACGCGGCGTACAGGTAGCGGCAGCGGCAAAAAATATAATTGCAATCGCTTTTGGCATATTGGATGCCCTTAAAAAAACCGGAAACGCAGAAATGTTTGGCGATGGAACAGAGTCGCTCCTGCTTGCCGCCGGTCTTAACGAAATTCAACTTCTTGGAAAAGCATTAGGTGCAACACATACAGAAACTTTTACATCCATTTCGGGAATAGGCGATCTTGATGTCACATGCCGCTCAGCTTATGGAAGAAACCGCAGATTCGGAAGAGAAATAATCGAAAAAAAAATCCTTAACCAGTACAAAAATATTGAAGATCTTTTAAAACACATCGGGGATATCGGTTATATGCCGGAAGGCGTTGCGGCTGCAAAACATGTACGCCTCCTTGCAGAAAAACACAAATTAAAAATGCCTGTTTCTGTTGGTTTATGCAAACTTTTAAACAGAGAGCTGGAACCAATGGAATTCTACAAAGATCTGCTGGCCGATTGGGAAATAAAATGACACTAGCCAATGTCCTGAATGTATATTTTGGTTCAATGGTAGTAATCGTTTTGATAATTACAGAATGTATTATAAGATATTCAAACAACCGTTCAAGTAGAAAATATTTTTTAACCATATTAATTATAACGTTATTTTTTTTAATCATGGATATGATATTTTCCATATTGGATATTTCATTTTTTACAATATCCGTTAAATTAGTCTGGCCGGCTGCCGCAGCGCTGCTTTTATTCATTTATTTATTCAAAATAACAAATGGAATAAAAATTGACAGCTTAACAGGTCTTAACAACCGTTATAATTTTTTTGAATATACATCGGGACTCTCACGGAAAAAAAACATGGAATCCTGGTATTTTATTGTATTCGATATTGATAATTTTAAATCGATAAACAATATTTACGGTTATATTGAAGGCGATAATGCCCTGCGCAGCCTTGCGAAAATTTTAATTAAGTGTACTGATAAAACGGACTTTACGGCTCGCTACGGCGGAGATGAATTTATTATCGTCACAAAAGCTGATACCAATGTGGACGATTTAATCACCGGAATAAAAATAGAACTGGAAAAACATAATGTAAACGGGAAAAAGCCATACAATATTGAAATAAATCATGGTTACGCAAAATATACTTCTGATGGAAACAACCGGATAGATGAAGTATTAAAATATATTGACAGCCTAATGAAAAGACAAACTGAAGCAAACCGGCGCGCTAATGATAAACTGACAGGAAGTGTAATATGATTTTATCTGATTATATGATCACAACACTTGGCTCCTGTATTATAATCCTCATTATAGCGATAGATTACATGCGAAAATTCACTACAGATATTTTCCAGCGAAGACTCCTCCTACTAATGCTTTGCGCTTCTTTTACAGGAGCTGTTTTTGATTATATCGGCATTACTCTGGAAAGAATCCCGGGAGAACAAACACGGATTACACTTGGTTCCATTTGGACAGTTTATATAATTGCACGTAACTATACTTTTTATCTTGGAACAGTTTTTATTGATTATGTAGCGCATGGAGACACAGTAAGAACAAAAAAATTCCTAAAATATGTGATAATTTTCCTCACTTTCTATATTATAAGCCTTATACCCAATCTTACTCTGGGATATTATTTTTATGTTTCAAGAGATAATGTTTATACACCCGGAGTTCTTTTTACAATCCAGACATTAGTCAGCTATCTGCCTGTATTTATTGCCATAGTGGATATAATACTGGCTCCAAAATATAATATAGGAAAGCAAATTCCATTTATAATCATTTTTATTTTAACTATCGCCATTGGAACGGCATTGGACATATTCTTTGGAACAACAAATCTTATCTGGCCGTGTATTACAATAGCAATTCTGTATATCTATTTATTTGTCATAAGGACAGATTCAAAAATTGACAGCCTTACGGGGATTTGTAACCGTAACAGTTTTAATGAATACATTTACAATCTGTCAGCAAACCCTGATGAAAAAGAGCATATATTTATTTTGATCAATATCGACAACCTAAGAATTATTAACGATATTCTTGGGTTTACAGAAGGGGACAAAGCATTACGCGATATTACCTCCATAATTAAAACCAGCATCAGAAACACTGATTTTACGGCACGCCTTGGAGGAGATGAATTCATAATTGTAATGACAGGCGGAACTGATATTCAGCAAATCATTGACCGTATTAACGATAAAATAGATGCTCAAAATAAAAACAAAACACATCCTTACCAGTTGTATATTAGTTATGGTTATGATACATTTATAAATCACTCAGGCTGGCAGATACAGGATTCTCTTTCTTTAATCAGCGAAAAAATGTATAAATATAAAGAGTCACGCAGAGAAATAACATCAAAAATATTAACCGCCGCAAAGGAGAAAAATAATGTTTGAAAAACTGACAGGAAAAATTACCGATGCTTTCCGTTTTGTAACAGGAAAAGCTTCAATAACAGAAAAAAATATTGAAGACGCTGTAGAAGCCATAAAAATGGCATTACTTGAGGCTGATGTAAACTTAAGGGTTGTAAGGCGTTTTGTAAATTCTACAATCGAAGAAGCAAAAGGCGAAAAAGTTCTTCGATCTGTTGATCCCGGGCAGCAATTTATCAAAATCGTTCACGACAAACTTGTTTCATTCCTTGGAGAAGACGACCTCGAAAGCCGCGCTTTAAAGCTCCGCGGACCCGATGTAATTTCTACAATCCTTATGCTCGGCTTGCAAGGCTCCGGTAAAACAACAAGCGCGGCAAAACTTGCTCTGCGCCTTAAAAAAGAAGGCCGCAAGCCTCTGCTTGTTGCCTGCGACCTTATACGCCCTGCTGCAATGGAACAACTTGCTGTCCTTGGCGGCCAGATTGGAATTCCGGTTCACAGGGAAGAAGGCGCAAAAGACAGCGTAAAAGTTTACAAAGACGCATTTGCATGGGCAAAGCAAAACATGATCGACACGATCATAATTGATACAACAGGGCGTCTGCAAATCGACGAACCAATGATGGAAGAACTTTCGCGCTTAAAAAAAGCGGCAAACCCTGACGAAATGCTCCTTGTAGCAGACGCAATGACAGGCCAATCCGCAGCGGACATAGCAAAAACCTTCGACGAAAAAATCGGTCTTACAGGCGTTGTCCTTAGCAAATTCGATTCCGACACAAGAGGCGGCGCGGCGCTTTCACTTAAAACAGTAACAGGAAAGCCGCTAAAATTTACAGGCACAGGAGAAAAACCGGAAGATTTCGAGCCGTTCCATCCGGACAGAATTGCAAGCAGAATCCTTGGAATGGGCGACATCGTAAGCCTTGTCGAAAAAGCGCAGGAAGTAATCGATCAAAAAGAAGCGATGGAACTCCAGAAAAAAATGGAGAAAGAAAACTTCACTCTCGATGACTGGCTGAATCAAATCAGGGCAATGAAAAAAATGGGCTCCCTTCAAAAAATGCTGGAAATGATCCCTGGATTACAGGGGCAAATAAGCGAAGAAGACATTAATAAAGCCGAACTAAAAAGCCAGGAAGCGATATTAAGTTCCATGACGCTTAAGGAGCGCAACAACCATCTAATCATCGGGCCGCCGCGAAGAAGCAGAATTGCAAGGGGTTCCGGCACATCGGTAGCGGAAGTCGCACGCCTAATCAAGAAATTTGAAAAAATGCGCGGTATGATGAAAAAGATGGCAAAAGGCAAGATGCAAATGCCCGGCGGAATGCCGCAAATGCCTCCGGGCATGTTCTAGCGAAGACTATACTTAAAACATGCATTTCTTAATATTGATTTTATGATATTCATAAAGCCAATGTTATGTTTTACATAAAATTAACCTTATGAAATACATAATACCAACATTATGAATTTCATAAAATTAATATTGCGTTTTTCATAGTTTGGTTAAACTTTACCTATATTCACACGAAGTTTATTTCTTTACCGTTTTAGCAGTCTTGGACTTTCTGTTTAATACTTTCTTTTTAGGAGTTCGGGCATCATAATATGCTTTTGTATTAGCTTTCGAAGTAGAAGGTAAATTTTTGACTTTTACAGCAAAATCTTTAAAATAACCTTCTTTATCTAATTCATTAAACGCTTCTTCAAAAATTTCCGTATCTTTGCTTTTCATAATTCATCCTTTATTGATTCAGCAAAAACTTTAAGTAGTTCTACACTTATTCGCTCCATTAATTTTACCAAAAAAATTGATTTTCCATTTACAATAATATCTAAGGTTCCATTATCATTTTCGACAAAATCTACCAGAATCTTCTTCTTATCAACAATAAACTCAGTTTTAATAACCTTGAATTCTTTATCTCCGCGAGTAAAAACCTGCGCATGCTCAAGAGCTGTATCGGGAAACTTCCAAATAACTCTTACAGAAGAATGTTGACCAAGATACCTATTAAAATACAAAACAAAATTCCTTTTAAGAGATAAAATCAGGTCTTTATGATTAAATCCATTTGCCATACACATTATATAAGGAAAAAGGTCATGATGAAAGTCAGTTTAAGATATTCTCTTATCCCTAAAACCTTGAAAAACTCTATTCTTGAATTGATAAATTTGACTTAACAACACGTTAATCCTGGTTTCTTATAAGCCCCCTTTATCTATATATTTTAATAGAGTTGTTGGAAACTTCAGTTTCTGAACAACTTCCGCTTAAAACAGCATTTTTTGGGCTTTAGCCCAGAAAAATGCCGGACTTGTTCGACAACTAACCGAGTTGTCGAACAAGTCCAATAATAAAGTCAATCACATCTTATTCTTCTTCGTCCATTCAATGATTTCGTCAACATAGCCAAAGACAAGCCCTGTAACAGTATCTGCGCAGCCGTAGTAGATTGCAACTTTACCGGTATCTTTATCAACAAGCGCGGCGACGGGGAAGGTTACATTTGGAACATCGCCTGCAAGTTCATAGATTTCGCGGGGATTGATAATATACGGACGTGCGCGGGCGATTACCTTCCACGGCTTGTCAATGTCCATAAGAGCTGTGCTGAAAGCGTAGACATAACCGTTGCAGCTTGTAAGCACGCCGTGATAAAACACAAGCCAGCCTTCTTTTGTTTCGATTGGGCAAGGACCTGCGCCGATTTTTGTACTCTGCCATCCGCCTGCGGGAGACATTACGTGACGGTGTTTTCCCCAGAAAACAAGGTCCGGGCTTTCTGAATACCACATGTCGCCGAATGCTGTATGCCCCGCGTCGCTCGGGCGTTGGTACATCGCGTAGTTATTCCCAATCTTGCGCGGAAAAAGCGCGCCGTTGCGGTTGTACGGCATCAGCGGATTTTCCATCTGGTAAAATTTTTCAAAGTCATAAGTGTAACCCATACCAAGACACGGGCCATTATATCCGTTACACCAAATTAAGTAGTACCGATCTTCGATAAAAAGAACACGCGGATCGTATTTATAATCGGAGTCCGGCAATTCAGGGTCAGTTTTAATAAACTTTATTGGGTCATCCTCAATAACCCAGTTAATGCCGTCTTTGGATTTTCCTGCATGAATATCCATGTGGCGCGCAGTATCATCACAGCGAAAAACGCCGGCAAATGCGCCGTTGTAGGGCACAACAGCACTGTTAAAGATACTGTTGGAACGAAGGGTTAAATCCCTTGGGATAACCGGATTTTTTGTGTACCGCCACATCAATTCCTTTTTGGGATCGCTCGATGACGGCCTGTCTTCCCAGGGAATATTCGGCAAACTGCTGCCGTTCACAATTAAATTACTCATGATAACTCCTTATTAAGTCGCGGCGAACCTTTGGTTCGATAGCGACGACGTAAATCGAACGGCTGCGCAACGCGCAGACGATAACTCCTTTATTTTGATCTGCCTCAATTATACCATACATATTTCCAAAAAAAAATCCCCGGCAATTAAATATTACCGGGGATTTGAATCACAAAAAAATACTAGCGATTGAAGTCATTGATGGTTGCGTTAAAACTTGGCGCCCATGCTTCAAGAATCTGCGAAGGATTTGTATTTCCAAGGCCGTCTCTGAATTCACTGATGAAATCATCAAATGGGTAACCCGGAATAAGAGCAAAGTCTCTGAGTGTAAGATATTGTGCATCCCTTGACATTGCGACAGTATCGGTAACATCGCGGAGGTTGCGGGAAGCCCAATAATGTCCTGAAAGCCAGTCGGTGTCGGTGGGGGTATTCCACATTTCGGCTGCTTTTAAGATAACATCAACTTCTTCGGCTGAGAAGAGATTGGGGATAACATAAACATTGTCCATAGCGTCCATGCGAAGCTGGGTTGATCTTGGACCTCTTGGAGGCAGTACGTAACCGCCGTTAAATTCGTCCGCCTGACCTTTTCTCCATTCAGGATCAAAAGTCATAGCAACGCGCTGATCATAGAAAGCTGTCCAGTTCTGGCCCCAGTCATATTCGGGAGTTGTCATTACAAGACCTTCATTAATTAACTGGTTGTAGAAGTTAAGAGCTTCGATAACCGCAGGAGAGTTAACTGCGCTTGTGGCTCTGCCCTGAGCGTCAAATGTTACAAAGTTTCCGCCGTTTCCGTATACAAGCCCTTTAATAAATTCACGTGCATCGTCGCAGTGGATTGCATAAATGTCTGTAATACCGTCATTGTTTGTGTCGCGGGTTAATCTTCTGCAAAGATCAAGGAATGTGTCCCATGTCCAGTTATTGTTCGATTGCAGGTTATAAATATAGTCAGGATCCAAACCAACAGCTACCAGGTGATCTGTATTAAAGAATACCATTGCCTGTCCCCAACTGTTATTGGGAAGCCCGTATTGCCAGCCGTACTGTTTACCGCCAAAGGTCATAAAGTCCTGTACAAGACCGTTATACATCGGCCTGACAAGCTCTAAAGGTTCGCGGTTGTTGAAATTAACTGCACTGCTATCACCGACAGGATATAAAAGCCCCTGTTTGTACAATGTAATCGCCATAGCTGCAGAAACTTCATAGATCTGGTAGGTTCTATTACCTGACATTATGTTGTTTATAACCATCGGAAGATAATTATCCCAGTCTGACAACTCAACTACCTGAAAATTAAATCCTTCATTCCTTAAAAGATTAATCCTGTAGTTAAGATCCCTTTCTTCACCTTCACTTCTCGCCTCAAAAGTATCAACATTATAAGTTGACCACCATGACGAAACAGTGATGTCCAGCCCTCTGACAGACAATCCTGTGCTTCCGGCGGTTGTAGTTCTTTGACACCCTGAAAACAGCACCAAGCTCATCACAAGAATTGAAAGTAAAACGATTCTTACCCGACACATTTTTTTTAACATGTCTTCCTCCATAAAATTTTTTTATCTCATCGTCCAACCCCCAAAGATTCAGGCGCTGGAACCATGAAACCTACATTTTAATCCCTGTCTGGCTAAGGGATTCAACAAACGCCTTTTGCGCAACAATATACAGCACTATAAGCGGTACAAGGAATATCAACATTCCTGTGGCATTTATAGCTTCAACATATGCAACAGGAGGCTGCGCCATTACATTTCCGCTGCCGGATCCAACGGCATTAACAGTGGCCCAGTGTCTGAAAAAAACTTCAGTAAGTCTGCTTAAGGCAAGCGGCATTATTTTTAAACCGCGCAAAAACAGCGATGTATAAATGGAATCTGTCCACTGCCATACAAACGAAAACAGAAAGCACGAAGTAAGCATGGGCATAGCATCGGGAAGCATTATACGGGCAAAGGTGTAAAACCTTCCACAGCCGTCAACATAAGCGGCTTCTTCCAGTTCTTTTGGCATACCTCTAAAGTATTGTCTTAACAGGAATATATACAGCCCGCTTTTTAAACCCATTGCCGTAGCAGAGAGCAGCAAATAACCCGGGATTGTTCCAAGTAAATTAACAGTCCTGCCGGAAACAAGCTTAAATATGCCGAACATATCAAAAAATGTAAAATTCAGATAGAGAGAAGACATGATGGTTTGCGGCGGTATAATTATAATAAGAAAGACGCACATAAACAGAATATTTTTTCCGGGAAATTTATAACGCGCAAATCCATAAGCGGCAAGCGTGCAGGTAATTACCTGTAATGCCGCACTTATAAGAATTAGTATTATTGATTGAATAAAAGTAGCCCAGTAATCCATTAATTCAATTACAAGCGTATAGTTTTCCAATGAAAAGTTACGCGGAATACTTATTACAGTTGCATCGTACAAATCGTGTTCAGCCATAAAACTAATGGAAATTTTATTCATCAGCGGCTGCAAAATAAGAAAGCAAAGCCCAAAAAGAAGGACTGCGTGGAATATTTTATAAGCGATATTTGCAATATTGTTCCTGAGTATATATGTTGAATTGGAAGAAGTATATTTATCACTCATAATAGTACACCTTCTTTGAAACCAATTTTATTGTTATTCCAAGAATAACAATAACAACCAGGAAATAAAACCAGGCCATAGCCGCAGAATAGCCAAAGTCCAGATTTTGATTCAGGGCAAGGGTGATCTTTTCCATTACATCGCTGTCTGTCCTTAAGAAGAAGTCTACCACACTATATACTATATTGACAAGTATTAAAGAACTTAACATGGGAAATGTTATCTTCCAGAAACATTCCCAACTTGTAGCGCCTTCTATATTTGCAGCTTCGAACACGCTTGGCGGAATCGTCTGCAGGGCGGAAAGGAAGATAATTATCTGAATACCCGATGCCATCGCTATAGTATAAATTTGGTTAACAATCTCGAAGATGTACGACATAAAATCGCTTCCAATACCCTCGGCGACAAGGATTTCTTCCAAAACGCCGGTAATTGACGCTTTCATCTGGTTGGATTGTCTAATACTATCCGCAATGCTCTGTAAAAGCGCGTTATTTGTTTCCAGCCCTATCAACACGCCGGAGGAAAGTATTACAGGCAGAAAAAAGATAGCCCGAACAAAACCTCTTGCCTTAAAACTCTGATTTAAAAGAAGCGCAACAAAAAGACTGAAAATTATAATAGCAGGTACAACTAATACCATGCGGACAAGTTCTTCAACAAGCATCCTGTTATAATCCGGATCAATCGTAAGCGCACGCATTATGTTTTCCAGTCCTGTAAATTCAAGGCTAAACCCAAAGTTAACGATATCAATGGTAACTTTGCTGAATATCATTTGAATGGATTCAACAAGAGGCAGCAACATGAATAAAATAAAACCAATTATAAAGGGAAGGACAAATAAATATCCTGCGCGGGCGTTTTTTCCTTCCAGCGTAAGATAAAGTTTATCTTTCTTTGTATGAAAATATTTCGGTAAAAACCTGGTAAAAAATTTCCGCAAAAAATTCATTATTCCCCCCGCCGCAGTACAATATAACTGTCCGCGTTAATAATCCGGCCGTTGTAATTAAATGAAAAATCGCCTGCATTCACAATAACCCTTGTTCCATCCTGATACTCTGTTACTGTTACTCCATTGGATATAATGGAATGTCCTGTGATCGGCTGGTTGTACAAATGCCCAAAGTCTGCAGAGAACCTGCGGTACAGCGAATTGGCATCTTCTACCCATTTATCGTACTCATTGGCATAAAACTGCCTGAATCTGGTTTCCTGCAGAACAGCGACTTCTTCGGTCATAAAACTAAAGTAAAGCCCTGCTCCGCTTTCTATCGTTTTTAACAAGTTTTTTGTATAATCTTCCGCAAGGTTTATAGCTCTTCCTGTATAAGGAACAAGTCCATGCAAAACAATAGGATAGAAAGGCACAGAAGCATCGGTAATGCCAAAGCCCTGATCCGTAAGGGGCATATCGACAATAAAATCCGCAAAGGGCGCAGCATACGCATAACCTGCAAGAAGCATAATTCCGGTTCCGGAATTATGCAGCTCATCAAGTTTTTCCTGCCTCATTGCTATACTTTCTTCGCGGCTAACATGCTGCCGTTCGTTATAATCACCGGCAAGCCTGTAGCCAATGTTTCTGAACGCGATATTTTGCAGCCCAAGATTATCAGCCCTATCGGAATAATTATCTATCATGGACATCATGGCTTGCGGGGTGATAACATAGCTTAACTTACCCCACTGTTGAAGCTCGCCAAACCAGATAAAGCTATAAGGATATCTTTGAATCCGCTCACGGTTAATATAACGCGATACATCACGGTACAGATTAAACCCGTCAAACAATTTCTTATCCTTCATAAAGAAAAAGTCAACTTCGGGATAAAGCATATAACCATTTGTCTGCGCGGCTTCTACAAGATTATTAAAATCCCTACTGCTTCCAAGTTCGTTTATCAATCTGATGCGTGAAGGAATAAAATGTTCAACGCCGCGGTTAAACCAGCCGTTTAATTTTACATACACATCACTCCAGCCGAACCGCGAAAAATCATCGATCATCTGTGCAGCTTCATTGTAAGAGGTAAGTTTTAAGGGAAGATCAAACGGTATGCCAAGGCGGTGCTGTGTTTTATTAACCGCACCGAGAATTTCAACCGCCACAGGCACGCTGTTATTCTGCTGTGTATTCAATGACGGATATCTATCAAGAAGATATGAGCGGTATTCTTTTGCCATGCCGACATAGCTGTCTTCATCGCAGATTACAAACCGCAGTGTAATACTTTCACCTTCCGGCAGCATTCTTTCATAATTGTAAACATCTCTCTGCGATCTTCCGGAGATATTCATTATTTCGCTGTGAACCATAGTAAAACGCGGGTACACATAATTCCATGAACTGTTGCGCATGGAAACATCGGCTCTTACGCTGGCATAGGCCGCGCCGTTTTCTATTATACAAAGAAGCGCGTTTCCGTTTTTCTGTATTCCGTAAACAGGGAAAGGCGAGCGGTTATCGGAAATAACCGCATTACGCACAAGCCCTTCATCCCATCCGTACACAATACTGTTAAAAGCCTGCTGGTTTTGCCTTCCGTTGTTAAAATATATCAAAGCACCGCTTCCGTCAGGCACCAAAAGATAACCTTCGTCATCCAAACCGCCCGCGCCCATAAAAGGCAGAACCGAAAGCGTTGTAATGGGAAGCCCCGTCCGATAACCGATTTTTTCAAAAGGAATATCTACAACAAGCGATTTGCCTTCCAGCGAATAATGTAAACTTATATTGAATGCGGGTTTTTCCTCGCCTGCAAGAGCCGGATAATGCGCGACATCTTCAAGATAATCCTCGTAGGTATATCCAACTTCTGCAAAATAAACTTCATATTCGGCTTTCTGATAATCGTGGGTTGCCGCTCTTAACACATAAATGTTATTACTTATAAGATCGGGGTACAAAGCCAAAAGTTCTTCCCGATTGTCATCGCGGCGCAGGTTGTCAATATCGTAAAGACGATACCCGGAATTCACAACACTCCTTTGAGCGGACGTCATTAAACTTATAAATTCCAACATTCTTTCTTCAGGCACTGCAGGGGGAATAACATAGGTGCGATCAAGATTGCCAACCGTATAATTTACTTCCAGAACATTGTTTACGATATCGTAACTAAATGCGCCGTGGTTAACCCCATGCTCGCTTGTAAACAAAGTCTGCCCAATTCCGTAAACATTTGCATATTCCAGAAAAAACTGCGAAGTCTGAGTATATCTTGTGATAGGGTCTGCAAGCGGGTCATGTTCGGATGGATTGGATCTCCATTGGACGCCGGTAGCTTTTTCGGTAAGAATTATTTCAGCATTCTGGGGAAGAAAACGCAATTCAAGGTATTCGTTTTCCAGGACAAGTTCTTCTGTACTTCCTTCATTTTCATAAATGATAATATTTCTAGCCCCGGACGGTCTTCCGCCGCAGGAGATAACAATTAAAAAAACAAAGAGCAGTACAGGCAGCCAAATAAATTTCTTCACCACTTCCCCCTACATAAACCTGAATAAGATTTCTCTGTAAAGCGATATAAAATAAGCAATTGAATCGCTGATAAGACTAAAGAAAACAACAAAAATAAATACTATTATACCCATTCCAATTATTGTCAGTAAACTTGAAAGGAAAGTTTTCCCTACACTGTAATCATGTATCATCATCATTCCGGCAAAAATAAGTAAACCTGTCCACAACATCGCAAACCATGATAAAAACTGGTAAACAGCGCCTTCATCAAGAGTGATAAACTGGCTTAGGACAATTAAAATTGCATTAATAAAAACAGAAGGAACAAGTGCATAAGCGATTGCCATATATATGTCTTTCATTGTACCTTTGCCGTCCATAAGAGTTGTAAAACTCCAGTTAGCCAATGTCCACAGAAAAATAGGAAGTAAAATATTCAAAAAGACAAAGATTACGTTAAAAAATTCCCAGTTAACTATAATAAACTGGAAATTAGTTAATGTAAGACGCAATACTTCAATCAAAACTGCCGCAGAAACAATAATATTTGCCGCAGCAATGGAACCGCGTTTTTCATGGGTTAAATCCCAAAAGCCATCAAGAGGATGTGTACACACATACAATGAAAACCGCAGGGTTTTACCTACATGCTGCCACCATTCTTTATTAGATAAATATCTCATGCTTCCCGAATCTCCTTGACTAATTTAATGGAGAATTTAACGCCGAGCGGAACAAGAATTACAATTGCAAAACCAAGAAGAACCTTCCAAAGATTTTCTTCTACCACCTGCTTGCGGTATAATTGAAAAGCTTTTCCATAACCTTCGCGGAAATTCTTAACTTTAAAATATTCCATGGCTTTTTGATATTCACCCTGCCTTAATGCAGCACGTCCAATGCCGATGTAAGCAAGATCGTAATTTCCGTTCATTTTAAGAACTTCTTCCCATACAGCCGCAGAAGATTCGTAACGTCCTGCCTTATATTCATTAAGAGCGTCATTAATTTTTACGCCGTATAGTGTTAAATCAAAACGTGTAATGGCGGTTGTTCTGGAATCAAGGGCGTATAACGCATCACCCATTCTGTCAATAGCAGCCGGAAGTTGAAAATAACCTTCTCTATTTCCAAGCCCTCCAAAAGCATATAACAGATTACCCTGAAAATCGTACATAAATATTCTTCCACGGGTTCTGTCAAAACAGGCATAAGAATCGTTGTCAAATGCTACAACGTCAATAAACGCCGACCATCCATATGCTACACTGTCATCATTACCGGAAAATAAATCACCGTAAGGATCGTGATAGCCGTTACGAATTAAAATATCCTGCCCCATGGCATTTAACCGCCGTATGGGATCAACATAGCTGCTAACATTGGACATAAGAGAAGAATTGGTAACATAAATAAACCCATCGCTGTCAAGCACAAGATTGTTGTACTCGGTAGGAACAAAAAGATTCTGGCGCGCTCTCTGCTCTGCTGTGGAAAAGAACCTCCAGACATAATCAATAATATTAAATTGTACCTTGTTCGCGCCCATGTAACCGGAAAATTCACCCCGGCTGTCGAACTCCATAAGCCCTTTGTTAACATTTCTAACCTGCACAAAAATTCTATTGGCAAAATCAACAATCAATTTTAAAGGCTGGAATTCCACAAAGTCATCAAGACTTTCATCATCCGGTCTGTGTATGGAAAAAATATAATTCCAGTCTGAGTCAAGCTTTAGTATACGGTTATTGTTGGTATCGGCAATATACAGGTAACCTTCCCTGCATTCGAAAATATCCGTTGGATAACTTAACCTTGATTCCACTCCATCAATAATCACAGAGTTAACCACTCTGTTAAGAATATGCTCTCCATTTACATATTCCAATAAAACTATCCGGTTATTTCCGGAATCGCAGACATAAATAATATTTCCCTTAACAAAAAGCCCTTGCGGATCGCGGAAATGACCAATCCCAAAACTTTCGCCAAGTATGTATGCGCTTGGGCGGTAAGCGTCCGGAGAAGCAACCGGCTCATCCCAAAAATCGTAGTTGTATGTATAATTTGTAGGCTCAGCGTGCAAGAGAAAAGAGAAAAGAGAAAAGAGAAAAGAGAAAAGTAAGATATACATATTCTTCCGTGAAACTCCGGTTCGCTTCCTTTCCCTTTTCATTTTTCTTTCTTCTCCGCTCCGTAGGAGCGAGCTCCGCAGGAGCGATTTCATTTTTCTTTTGTTTATCATTCTTTTATCCCCGAATTTGCCATTGTTTGCAGTACGTTGCTTTGGGCGAAAATGAACATTACAAGCGGAACGATCATTACAAAGAGCGTTACAGCAGCTCCTACGCCTGCACGGGCAATTCCGCTGACGATGATCTGCGAAAGTGCATACGGCAGTGTTTTTAATTGTTCTGAATAAATAAAGTTGGAAGCTCTTGCATTCCAGAGGCTCTGTACAGAGAAGATCATTACAGTGAGCCATGCCGGTTTAATCATCGGCATGACTATATAGGTAAAAATACGGAATTCTTTTGCACCGTCAATTTTTGCCGCTTCCAGAAGCGTATCGGGAATAGTATCTATAAATTGCTTTAGAAGAAAGAAACCCATCGGCATTGCAAAAGCTGGAACGATGATCGAAAGATAAGTATCAACCCAGCCAAGACTGCTCATAACAAGATAATTTGGAATCGCGGTAACATAACCGGAGAACATAAGCGTAATAATTACGCCGGAAAAGAAAATTTTTGCACCGGGAAATTTGTATTTGGAAATTACAAATGCACCCATCGAAGCAAAAATAATTAAACCTACGGTTCCGACAACTGTAATAAAAACAGTGTTAAAAATATAACGCGAAAAAGTAACCCAGGACTTGCTCATGATAATAAACAGATCCTGAAAATTATTCATCGTGGGGCGGCGTACAAAAAGACGGGGCGGAAATAAAAATATTTCATTTAATGGTTTAAACGCATTGTTAATGGCATAAACAAGCGGATATGCAAAAAACAAGCCAAAAAGAATAAGAATAAAATAAATAAAAGCATCCCCGCCATAAGAACGGTTTAACCTTCTTCCGCCAATTAATTTTTTTGGTTTACTGCCCATATATACCCCTTAAGTTCCTACCCGCTTCAGCATTTTCTGTATTACATAGTTACAGATAATCATAGTGAAAAACAATATTGTAGCTATGGCGGAAGCATAACCCATCTCAAAACGGATCGAGCCATAGTCTATAAGGTGGTTTACAACCGTATGCACTGCATAGTCCGTACTCGGGAATCCTGCAAGGGCAATTGTAACATCAGCCACCCCAAAAGACTGTGTAATTGCCATAACCGCGCCAAACATCAACATCCCTTTCATGTTGGGAAGAGTGATAAACCAAAGCTCCTGCCACCGGTTTGAAATACCGTCAACAAGACCCGCTTCATAAAGAGACGGATCAATTGTAGAAAGCCCTGCAAGGAATGCAAGAAAGCCGGCGCCAAGACTCATCCATAAAATAACAATAAGCATTACAGGCATCATATATTTTGGATCGGTCAGCCACAAAACCGGCTGATCTAAAATCCCCAAACTCATTAAAGCGGCATTAATATAACCGTAAGCATCGCCGGAGAAAATAAGCGCCCAAATCATAAACACAGCCCCGGAAATGGACGGCGCATAAAAAATTAACGTAACAAGAGCGCGGATATAACGGGGCAGCTCATTTATGAACCAAGCAAACAAAAATGCAGCTATATAACCAATAGGACCTGTGATAGCTGCCATTATAAATGTATTTCTCATCGCGATTAAAAATACATCGTCAGCCAGTAACAGATTAATATAATTGCGCAGCCCTATAAATCTGGGAGGTTCAAGAATATTAAAGTAGGTGAAGCTGAAAAAAACAGAAATAACAAGAGGTGCAACAAAAAATAGAATGAACACTATTGCATAAGGCGCAAGGAAAAGATAACAGACACGATGCTTGTGTATCTCGTGAGCTAATTTTACGTCAGCCAATTTTCTTTTTTCGATATACCTTGCAAGACTCATTTTTCCCCCTACTCCAGACCAAACTCTTTTCGTTTTTTAATCAATTCTTCGTTTATTGTGATTGTGTAATCCAACAGGGTTTCCCGCGTATCCATGCCGTCGTTCAATACCCTGCGTGTTGCATTTACAACATGGCGGGTTACAAAATAACCGCCGGGAACTTCGGGCATACCGACTGTCCATGCGCGCTGTTCATCAAGAATCGCCATTTGTTCGGAGCCCCACGGAAGCTGCCTGAAAGCTACATAATTTGCGGTCGGATAACGCGCTGCGGCACCAATTAGGCTTTCAAGCTCGCGCCCAAACCGCAGTTGAGTGCCGGAACTGATCCACCACTTCATAAATTCCCACGCAAGATCCGGCCTGCTTGCATTGGAGAAAATCATCGAAGCAAGAGTACCTGTTGAAACGGAACGGTCAATAACGCCGTCTTCCCTCATAAGCCCCGGCATTCTTGTAAAACCCCAAAGACCGCGAAGTTCCGGCGCAAAAATTTCCAGTGTGTTGAAATTCGTATAATCGGCAAACGCAATCGGCATTTCACCTGTCCTGAAGCGGTTAATAAAATCATAAACAACAGGCGTTTTGTAATGGGTATATAACTTTGTATAGAAATCGAATGCATCAACTGCAATTTCGGAATCCAAAAGTGTGCGTGAACCTTCTTCGTTGTACATCCTGCCCCCGCGCTGGAATAAATGTGCAAGGAAGTTGGAAAAATCAATTTGATTCTGCACATTTGTTGCAACAGAAGGAACGCCGACATTCATATTATTCTTTTGAATGATTGGCAGAATACTGATAAGGTCATCCCATGTGTCGGGAATATCTATTTCCAGTTCGTCCAAAATATCTTTTCTATAGAACATTACATGGAAATACTGTGTTTCAGGCAGCCCCCAAACGCCGCCTCCGTAAGTAAATGGGATCATTACGCTTGGGACCAACTCGCTTACTACTTCATCATACCCGGGCAGTTTGGAAATATCTATAACGGCATTTCGGAAAGCATAATTGATAACCTCGCCCTGCGGCACCGTAAGAACCATATCCGGTCCTGTGCCGGCGACAACCGCAGGCATAACGGCATCGGCTGCAACAAGTTTTACATTTACCCTGATCCCTGTAAGCGGAGTAAATGTATCATCAATCATAGCTTTTAAAACTGAACTTTGATCACGGCCTGCAACCATCCATACTTCTACAACATCCGCCGCTCTTCCGTACACATCGCCCAGACTGTTATAATCAACGACGAATGACGAGAAAAAGGAACGAATTTCGTGCCATGCTGCTACAAAGAAATTTTCTCTGATGCGCGGGATTGGCGTATCTGCGGAAGTAACAAGGATGTAATCAATATCAAGCGGTGTTTGCGAAAGAGCAAGCAAACTGTCGCCAAGCGCGCTTATATTAAATTTAAAATTGGTGAGCGCCCTGGGAATTCTATCGGGACGATTGACAAAAAGTTCAAGCTGACGGGCAAGAGTTAATGCAACAGCAGCTTCTGCGCTGCGATCGCCTGTATAGAGTGTTAAATCGTCAACTAACTTATAGAGGATTTTGCTCTCCAGATCCATCGCATCAATGATATCGGGATAAACCGCATCAACGCGGTAATCGCGGTATACATCCGGCTCGGCTCCTGTAAGAACAAGTATTTTACGGTAGATTGAATTTAATCGATAAACACATTCTTCCATTGTATTAAGCAATTCACCCATTCCGCCAAGCGTTACCTGAAGACGCAGCGTATGCAATCCTGCTTCCAGTGGAAGTAAAATGTCTCCATCGTTATACTGCAATGTTATATGATTCCATTTATTTGAGTACATGAACGGAACTGCGGCAAGTTCGTCAAAAAGAATCTCCCCGTCTATCATAACAGTACGATTCGAAACAAAACCGCGGTTGTAATTTTGCCGCCCTTTAAAGGTAATAAGGTACATTCCATTTTCGGGCACTTCAAAATCCCATTCGATCCACTGCCCTGCAACACGCCAGTTTTCACCGCCAATCATATTTAAACGAATTCTTGATACACTTGCAGGTTCGGTAGCGCCGGAAGATCTGTCATAGATAGCATAGAGCGAAGCATCGGAACGGCGCGCCGCTCTTTCGCCTTGAATTATTTGTGAGTAATTGGCGCGGGTATTTCTGTACTGACTTAGATCCACGCCTGCAAGGAATTCACGGTAACTAATGGTCTCGCTTGGGGCTATGATATTCAGAGACCGGATTACAACAGGTTCGTTAACTCCTATAAATCTTATGGTATTCTCACCTTCGTTAAAATAAAAAGCATAGGGAGATGTGATATAACCAAGCGCATCTCTGAACCAGGCTTTTTCCCAGCGGGGTCTTTCAACCTGCGCTGCACGGATTTCGTTTCCCTGATTGTCGAAACGGCTGACTCCCGCATCACCCCAGATACGCTGGAAAGAAAGCCTGTCAGCGCCAAGGAAAGGTGTCTCACCATTAACCAAAAAAGATCTTTCTATAGGGATTCCCCGCGATTCAAGGGGGAAATAATCCATCTGCATAAAATAAAGACCGGCTTGTTCAATGTTAATTACATATTCAACAAAACTTGATTCTTCGGTGCGTAAAACCCTTGCTTCGCCTTCAAAATTCTCAAGCACGGAAACGCCTTCGGCATCAGCCCATGAAAAAATATCGATGGGAACATCCTGCCTTCCTGCAGGCGCATTTGCATACCGCTCCAGATAACGTGAATATGTATTGGTTCTTCCGGTACTTGCACCGCTTAAATCATAACCAGCATATTTTTCGGTAAAGTCCTGCTCTATCCTTCCGGAAATAAAGAAAAAAGCCGCTGCCGTCGCAATTACCGCGATCAAAATAATAACATTTAAACGAATACGTGTCTTTTCAGCCATTGGTAATATTTTATAATAAAATTTTCCAACCGTCAACAAAAATTAATCATATAAATGGAATTTTTATGGATAAATTCAAAAAAAATGTTATACAATAAGCTTTTAAAGAATTACGAGGAGCATTATTGAATGAATACGATTATTATGGCGCACCGGGGGGCATCGGCATACCGCCCGGAAAATACGCTGGAGGCGTTTTCCCTTGCCATTGAACAGGGAGCCGGCGGCATTGAACTGGATGTACACCTTACAAAAGACGGCGAAATTGTCGTTGCGCACGATGAACGGCTTGAGCGCGTTTCAGACGGCGCCGGGTACATAAACGACCATACGCTGGATGAACTAAAATCACTGAATTTTGGGAAGTTATTTCCGGGCAGCCCGGTATGCCGTATTCCCACATTGGCCGAAGTTTATTCACTGGTAAAACGTTCAACGTTAATGATCAATATTGAGTTAAAGACAGTTGAGCGCATTTATTATGAACTTCCCGAAAAACTCCTTGCCCTTACTGCCGAATATGAGATGCAAGAACGTGTTATCTATTCTTCTTTTAACCATTATTTTCTGGTACAATTAAAAAAGGCTGACCCAACGGTAAAAACCGGATTGTTATACGAACTGGCGATGGTTGACCCGTGGGTTTATGCAAAGTATACTAATGCCGATGCAATCCATCCGCCTTACTATGTTATTGCAGCTCTGCCGGAAACAGTAGCGCGCTGTCATGAACACGGCATTAAGGTGAATGTGTGGACGGTTGATGATCCCAAGCTCATAAAACTGATGATGCAGTGCGGTGTGGATGGTATCATTACAAACAAGCCGGATGTTGCTGTTGCGTGTAAATAAGGAGGAAATACATGAACGAGAACAAACTGAATTATAAAAAAACATTTTTACTGTCTTTTGGTTTTTTGGCGTCGTCAATCGCGTGGAGTATTTACAATGCCTATGTACCGCTGATCCTTGAAGGATTTCTCACAAGTACGACAATGATCGGACTTGTCATGGTAATAGACAATGTCTTTGGCGTGATTTTTCAGCCTGTATTTGGAAGACTGAGCGATAAAACCCGCACCCGCTTCGGCCGCCGGATGCCGTATATCTTTATAGGAATTCCCATCTGCGCCGCTGCATTCATATTGATTCCTCACATGAACAATTTATACTCGCTCATGGCGGTCCTGATAATTTTTACATTTGTAATGTCTGCATGGAGGTCGCCGGTTGTTGCGCTTATGCCGGATATTACGCCGGGACCAATGCGAAGCCAGGCAAACGGCATTGTAAACCTCATGGGCGGAGTTGGCAGCATAATTGCATTTCTCGGCGGCGGCATGTTGATCAGAGCCGGCGGGTTTCCGCTTCCATTCCTTATGAGCGCATGTGTAATGCTTGCGGCGCTTGCAGTACTTGCGCTTTTTGTACGCGAACCAAAGCATGCGTACGAGCCGGAAGAAAAAACAGAAAAAGAAAAAGTAAAACTTGGCAAAGATGAATTAAAAAGCCTTTTGTTGATCCTCTTTGGTATATTTTTCTGGTTTACAGGGTACAATGCGGTGGAAACATTCTTTACGCTCTACGCGACAAATTCTTTGGGAATGGATCCAGGCAGCGCGGGCATGACTCTTGCGATTTTTTCTGTTTCATTGGTGGCATTCGCAATTCCTGCAGGATTTATCGGCGCAAGGATAGGAAGGCGCAAGGCAATTCTGATAGGCTTATCGGGCATCACTTTGCTGTTTTTACCGATGATATTTTTTGCAAACATCTGGATGGTACGAATCTGCCTGTTATTCGCAGGGCTCTGCTGGGCACTGATTAACATCAACTCCCTGCCTATGGTTGTCCGGCTTTCCGGCGATGCAAAAATCGGCACTTATATTGGGTATTATTATTTCTTCTCTTTCAGCTCACAGATTGTTTCTCCGGTTTTATTCGGCTTTATCCGCGATCTTGTCGGGCACTACAATGTTCTGTTCACTTATTCCTGCATTGCATTTGCACTTGCAGCCGTATGCTTATTATTCGTACGCCACGGAGAGGAAGAGCCGGAAAAAGTAACCGCAGCGCAAATACTCGAAAATATGGACGATTAGATTTGTGCATGAGGGGTAGGCAATTAACAAAAAAGCAATTGCTTACCCCTTTTTGATTTCGCAATCCTTCCTGTGAAAAGCAATACCGTACCTCATAATGTTGGTGTAGCCGTCTTCGCTCCAATAAGCGGCAAAACTCTGCTATATTTTAAATTGTTTTAACAGTATTATTTTTTTAGAGGTGAATCTTTGAAATTTTCCAGGAAAAAAAGATATTTACCGATTTTAATTCTAATTGTAATAACTGTGATAACCATCAGCATTGTCATAATCAGGGTAAATAATCAACAAAATCAACAAACGCTGGAATTTAGAGAAATTGAATTCACAAAAGGCAGAGGTTATGAATTTAAAAAAGGCGAACCAAACAGGTTGATTATTGTTCTTGAAGGCGGAGGGTTTAGTTCTGTCATGCCATATAGAATGTCAGGTAACCGTTTTTTTGAACTTTTTCTTTATTCATCTGCAATATATGACAGATATACCATATTCATTCCGGAAAAATTCAACAGAGAAGCAGGATGGGATTATATTGCAAACATGGAAGAAAGGGAAAATTATACAATTGACAATTTAATTATAAATTATTACGAAGTAATAACAGAATATCTTTCCATGAATAATTTTGAAACAATTATCATTGCAGGATATTCCGAAGGCGCGGCAATTTTACCAGTTCTTTATTTGTACTTTGATAATCCGAATATTAAATATCTTATTAGTTATGCCGGAGGCGGTCTTTCATACTATGAGAGAACACAGATTTCGCTGGCTAAGTTATATGCAGACGAATATCCATTTTCATTGTTATATGAAAATTCCCGCAACGGCTGGCGGGGTATATACGAAAATGTTATTAACTACTGGAAAACAGAACCGTTTCCTGATTCTACCAGAAATGTAACGGGCGTAGTAGATAGACAAGTAACATTCAAATATCTTAACAGTTTGATACATTTAAAACCCATCCAGTATTACGAAGATATATTTATTCCGGTTTTATTTCTTCATGGAGAATGGGATATGCGCGTGGACGTTGACTCTACACGGTACGTTGAAGCCAATTTACCGCAAAAGCCGTTTAGCTACATTTATTATCCAGAGCAATTACATTTTCCAAGGAGAGAAACAGAAGCAGATGAAATCCACAGGGATATAGCGGCTTGGCTTCTTAAAGTTGACCCGTGAGATGCTTAACGTTCCCAATACCGGTAATAACAATATTTGTTTTTGGATTTCCTTTGTACAAAATATCACCTATTCCTGTAAGAACTGCATTTAACGACACTGCCGCCCATAATTTTATATTGCCGCAGCCGGTAAGCGTAACATCAGCATTTTGCACCTGGCAGTTATCTGCATTAATTCCGCCGCTGCCGGTAAGGTGCGCTTTTAATGTGCTTGCCGCTCCTATTTTTATATTTCCAGAGCCGGAAAGGGTAACATCAGCATTTTGCACCCGGCAGTTTGCGGCATCAATAACGCCGCTGCCGGAAAGTATTATTTTTAGATCTGAAGCAGTTCCGTCAATAATTTCGACATTTCCGGCTCCATTGGTAATAATACTTTTTAAGTTAGGTAAAAAAACATCAATGGTTAATTTTGTTGGACAATAATCCTCTCGTTTTTTTTCAATAGAAAGCGTATTATCACTTGCTTCTATTTCAACAAGGTCTTGAATATTGCTGTCGGTGGTTACTATGTTGTTAAGAACCAGAAGAGGGCTTTCTCAAGCCAATTTTGCAGAAAAAGCTAACATTTCCATCACTTTTTTAAGTAATATAGAACGAGGGATTAAATATCCTCAACCGGATATGCTTTCAAAAATAGCAACTGCCCTCGGCGTAGATGTTAATGAACTGTTTGTTCCTGAGCTCGTATCCTTTAAGAACGATAATTTATTAAATCATTTTTCCGAAGATATTACTAAATATGTCAATAAAGCAATGGAAGAAGTTATAAAACGTTATACCGGTTAAACGCATGAACCTTATCCTGAGAAACCCTACCTCCCAAAAATCCACGCAAAAAGTAACAGCCCGCCGGCTATTACAATTATAAATGGAAGAAATGCAATAAACGCGGCGATGATCATTGCGGGGACATCGCCTTTTTCAAGCTCGGGGCGTACCTGGGCAAAATTTTCTTCAGCTTGTTTTTCATCGACCAGCTTTTTGAAGCGGCGTTTGTGAAGGAAAAACATTACTGCAGATAATGGTGGCAGGCGACGAAGTGTCCGGGATCAGTTTCTCTGAACGCAGGGATTTCTTCGCGGCAGACATCTGTAACATAACGGCAGCGGGTGTGGAACTTGCAGCCTTTTGGCGGATTGATTGGGCTTGGGATGTCGCCTTCCAGAATTATTGCGTCTTCCGACCTGACAGACCTTGTTGTTGGAATTGCCGTAAGCAAGGCTTCGGTGTAGGGGTGGCGCGGCTTTTCAAAAATGTCCGCCGATTTGGCAAGTTCAACAATATTTCCAAGATACATTACGCCGATCCGGTCGCTGATGTATTTGATCACCGAAAGGTTATGCGAAATAAAAAGATAAGTAAGGTTTTCTTTTTCTTTTAGATCGGATAACAGGTTTAGAATCTGTGATTGTATCGAAACATCCAGCGCAGAGACAGCTTCGTCGCAGACAACAAACTTTGGGCTTACTGCAAGGGATCGTGCAATGCCGATGCGCTGGCGCTGCCCGCCGGAAAACTGGTGCGGATAACGGTGAATCATATAAGGCGCAAGACCGCAGTTTTCCATTGCAGTCATTACATGTTCCTGCAAAGCTTCGCCGGTTCCGGAGAAAAAGTTGTGCGCAAGAGGACCCTCGCCGATGATTTGTCCAACTGTCATTCGCGGATTCAAGGATGAATACGGATCCTGAAAAATTATCTGCATATCCCTTCGCAGGCGGCGCATTTCGTTGTAACTAAGGCGGGCAAGATCGATGCCGTCGTCGCGTAACTGTTCAAGTTTTTCAAAACCTTCGATGCCGGAATTGGCTTGCCGCAGCGCTTCTATTCCGGAAAATTTTTTCTTTAACTCGTCTTCCGCTTCGGCAAGGCTGATCTTTAACTCCTTTAGAGTTTTGGTGAAGGCTTCGGTTTTTGCGCTGTTATCCGATTTTTCCGTTACAGACGCTTCCTTTAACGCAAGTTCGGTTTTTGAAATTTCGTCCAGAATTTTGTTACGCGCAACAGCGGCATTGTAATGTTCCATGTATATGCGGATTACTTCATCTCCGCTTTCGCAGAGCAAAACCCCGCCAAAAATTCTGACAAGCAAATAAAACAGATCTTCGGCGGCCTTCCGGTCTTTACCGTAAAGCTTCAATAATCTATCTATTTCGCCGGGCAGATTTTTAATTACATTGTACAGATAACGCGGGGCAACTGTATCAAGGGGTCTTCCGTAAAACAGGATGTTCCCGCCTGTTTGTGTATAAAGCTGCAGCAAAGTCCTTCCAAAAGTTGATTTTCCGCAGCCGCTTTCGCCGACAAGACCAAGAGTCTCGCCTTCGTAAATATTTACAGAAATGCCGTCATTTGCCCTGACAAACATATTTTTGTGACCCTTAACGGGGAAAAACATCGAAAGATCGCTTACTTTAAAAAGTGTTTTTTTATCAAGTCTGTTATTTGCAGACAACTCATCTTCGCCGGAGATTGACGCGTTATGTGCAAGGTTATTTTGCGCCAGAAAACTGTCCGCAAGTTTAAGGGCAAGTTCCGAAAAACTTTCGGGCGAGAATTTCCCGGACGAAGAATTCTTGTTTTGTTGAAGAACAGTCTGCGCCATTTCTATACCCCCTCGCCTGTTGTTTTTAACATTGCCGCGCGATCTTCCAGCCTGGGATAAAAGCAGCGCACATCATGGCCGGAATTCACCGAAATCAATTCCGGGCTGTTAAGGCGGCACTTTTCCTGACAGTATTTGCATCGCGGCGCAAAACGGCAGCCGGTTGGAATGTCCAGAGGATGCGGTACAGTGCCCGGAATTGCATCAAGCCGTATGCCCTGCGGCGTATCAAGCTGGGGAATTGAAGTTAGCAAACCTTCGGTATAAGGATGCGAATATTCAACTGTGCCAAAGATTGTGCGCACAGGCGCAGTTTCCACAATCTGACCGCAGTACATAACAGCCACATCGTCAGCCATTTCATTTATAACCCCAAGGTCATGGGTGATAAACAGAATGGATGTGTTGTTTTCGCGTTTTAAGTCATTCATAAGTTTAAGAATCTGCGCCTGAATTGTTACATCAAGAGCTGTTGTCGGTTCATCTGCAATTAAAAGGCGCGGCCTACATGCAAGCGCCATTGCAATCATTACACGCTGCCTCATTCCACCGGAAAGCTGGAACGGGTACTGCTTTGCTACCTTGTCGGGATTTGGAATCTGGACATCGGCAAGCATTTTTACAGATTCGGCATAAGCTTGTTTTTTGCTCATGCCCTGATGAACCATGAAGGATTCGCCGATCTGTTTTTCAACCTTGAACACAGGGTTCAAACTTGTCATTGGTTCCTGAAAAATAACAGAAATCTTATTACCGCGTATTTTATAAATTTCACTCATGGGCAAAGATACCAACTCAAGACCGTCAAAGAAAACTTCACCGGAATCAATAAAACCGTTGCCGTCAAGCAGCCGCAAAATACTCATCGCAGAAACTGACTTCCCGCTTCCGCTTTCTCCTACAATACCCAGAGTGCGGCCTGCTTCGACAGCGTATGAAACGCCGAATACCGCTTTTACAATGCCGCGTTTCGTGTTGAAATATGTGTGTAAATCTTTAACTTCAAGCAGCGCCACTTACCCACCTACCGATCGTTAGATTTAGGATCGATGGCATCACGCAAGCCATCGCCCATTACATTGATACTGATTACTGCAAGCCCAAGAGCAAGAGACGGGAATACCCATCGCCACCAGTATTGCCGGATTACAATGGAGTCAATGCACTTGTTCAGCATATTGCCCCATGTCGGCGTAGGTTCAATTACGCCAAAGCCGAGAAACGAAAGAGAAGATTCCAAAAGTATGCAGGTTGCCATATTAAGAGTAAGATTTACCAGAATAATTGGCAGTACATTAGGTAATATGTGTTTGAAGATTATTACTCTTTCGCGTATACCCATTGCCTTTGCAGCAAGTACAAAGTCATTTTCTTTTTCAGAAAGAAACTGAGCTCTTGTAAGCCTTGCAAGATAAGTCCAGTTTAAGAAACCCAGAATACACATGATTAAAACAATACGCCCTGTTTCAGGAATCCTGTTGGCAACAATGCTGTAAAGTATAATTGCCAGTGGAAGAAACGGTATAGAAGCAAAAACTTCCGCAAGACGCATGAGGAACATATCCACTTTACCGCCAAAGTAACCTGATAAGCCGCCAATGATTACGCCAATAAAACCAGAAATTATAACCGAAATAAAACCAAGGGTTAAACTGATGCGGCCGCCGTACACAACTCTGGTAAATACATCACGTCCCCATTGGTCTGTCCCCATAATATACCCGCGCTGTCCCCATGTAACAACATTTCCGTTTTGGTCAATTGCGGCATTTTGATAATAATCTGTAGATATCTGGCTGAAACCTGAAATATTCGGGAAGCTCGACTGACCAAAGGCATTGTCGCCCCATGAAAATACAGAACCGTCGTCCAGAAGTGCGGTAAAATGAGTACGCCCGCCTTTTAATTGCACAACCCTGCCCTGAACTTCTTCAGGTACATTGTAAGCAGGAAGGTTAAAACTGCCCCATGTTTCGACAGTTCCATTGTCAAGAAGAGCTGCGGCAACATGATCGGTCGAAGCAAGGCTGACAGTGCGTCCCTGTACAGACGGAGGAATACGGGTAAATCCCGAGTCCGATGCAATCAATGGCACAACTTCGTTGTCAAATGTTATTGCGATTGCCGTAGAAATATTTAATATAAAAGATTTAATATTGCCCTGATGATCGCCGGGTCTGAAATTAAAAATATTTTGATTACCCCAAAAATGGAGGGTTCCCCGATCGTCAAGAGCTATTGTAACCTGATGCCCGGCTTGAATATCAATAATATTTCTTCCCCGTACACTGTCAGGAATATTGATAATATTGAGGCGGTTATTCCCCCATGCATAAACCCTGCCATTTTCTCCGACAGCAGCGATGTGATCAAGCCCGCATGCGATTAGGCGCAGAGGACCCATATCTTCGGGAACATTGTTTTTAACTCTGTCAGTCATAGTGCCCCACATATAGAGAGCGCCGTTGGAATCAATGCCAGCGCCGAAAGTGGAACCAAAGTCCAGAGATTTTGCATTATTGGCAAGCGCTTTTGGAACAGCCAGATAATTAAGAGCCGGCTGCAGATTTTGCCTTGTAGAATCAGTGTAATTTAGATCTATTGGAATAATAAATGACAGGACGAAACATGAAATTAAAATGAATAAAAATACAGCCATGCCGACTATACTTAGTTTGCGGGAAAGAAAATTCTTAAGAGCTGTCCGACCCGGACTTTGAACAAGCTCATCTTCAATTAAAGATATGGTTTTTTCGGAAGTCTGTGTTTCTTTATTCAATTTTTTTTTGGCTTTTTGCGCTGAGAATAAAGAATGCCAGTTAAATTTCATCTTTTACCTTCCTCAAGACAAGCGGATTCTTGGATCAACAAGAGTGTAGACAAAATCTATAACCAAATTACCGATTAATCCGATTAACACATAAAACATACCAATGGCTAAAGCCACGCCGTAATCAAAATTAGTGATAGAACTGATATAAAGACTACCCATACCGTTCCATGAGAAAATTTGTTCTATCATTATAGAACCGCCGAACAAGCTTATAAACCAACTGACTAAAACCGTCATAAAGGGAATCATAGAATTGCGGAAAGCATGGGAATAAACAACAACCTTTTCTCTAAGACCTTTTGCCCTTGCTGTTCTGATATAATCCATTCGCAGGGCGTCGATCATGGAAGCTCTTATATAGCGGGTAAGTGAGCCAAGACTGGTAAAAACCATTACCCCAATGGGTAGCGCCATGTGCCTTGCTCTGTCAAAAAAGAATTCCCAGCCAGTACCGGAAAAACCGGGAGAATATGCGCCGCTTACGGGCAGCCATCCTAAAACGATGGCAAATAAAAGAATTGCCGCAAGAGCTATAACGAAAACAGGCAGGCTAAAACCCAGTATTGTTATAACCTGAATTGTATTATCGTATATTGAACCTTTTTTTACCGCTGACGTAATTCCCAGCGGAATTGTAATTATAAAAACAAAAAGCATTGTGATAGCATTAAGACGCAGGGTATTTCCCATGGGAGCTTGAACCACATCCCAAACGGGCTGCCGGTATACCATGGAACGGCCAAAATCCCCTGTGATCATCCTGCCCATCCATTTGAAATACTGAATGATCATAGGATCGTCAAGACCCAACATTAACCTGACTTCTTCCTGCAAACGTGCAAATTCAGAGGGATTCATCCCTTGTTGTGCACCATCGGTATATATCCTTACAATGTCAACGGGAATCATCTTATAAAGAGTAAATAAGATAATGGAAACGAGAAAGACCACTAATAAGAGATACAAGATGCGCCTAAAAAAATAATTTAACAAACGCTTACCTCCAATGCGGGTAGCAGGCAGCCTAAGCTGCCTGCTGTCTACATTACGTTTTCAACAGGGTATCGTTTAGTTAGTAACGTATGCCCTTAAAATTGCTGAAGTCCAGGGATAAAGAGCCGAGTGGTTAAAATCCCTGAGTCTGGGAGTAAAGAAATCGAAATACTCATCAGAGTAAAGAGGAAGATCCGGCAGCAGCCTGTTAAAGCGCAGGGCAAAATTAAGCCAGCTTCTTGAGAAGGAAGCATTATCGCCGGGCGTGGTATTTCTCATTTCCTGAGTATATCTGTTGAGTTCTTCATCTGCAATAAAGTTGACATTCCATGAACCAAACATATCCGGATCGGGTACATAGTAATACCATGGGGAATCTTGTACGTTAAATCCTACACCGCCGTTAATCATGTTGTAACGTTTGCCTTCACCATAAAGTGCATTTCCAAAGGCAACAGAATCACCCCAGTCATGGCGGATTTCAAAGCCAACGCTTCTGGCGTTGTCATACAAGTGTGTACCAAGCATTTCACCAATTACGTTTGAATCAGGAGAGAACCATTCAATAACCAACGGCATTAATGAGCCGTCGGGCATTCTCTTGTGACGGGTTCCGCTGGTATAAGCGCCGCCTTGTGCATTCAATGTCCACCCGCCGGCAATTAATTCTTCTCTGGCTCTTTGGAGATTGACGTTGTATACGGTCAAGCCTCTATCCAGAGCAGCGCGGTTATCCTGGAGCATCCACTGGGCGCTGCCAATGCGGCTGTGAACGATAACGCCGTAACCGCCGGTATACTGTCTTACAAATTCTTCGCGATCAAGACAATAAGCAAGCGCGCGGCGCACTTCTTCAAACTGGGTTGGTCCCCAGTCGCAATGGAAAGTAATTCTTCCATAGCCGTTTCGGGCATAAGAGATATAGCTTGCAATGCCATCATCCACAAGGTCAAGACCGGGGTTGATCTGCGACTCGCCTGACATCTGGATAAGAAGGTCAACCTGGCCGGAGCGGAGCGCATCAATGGCTGTTGCCTGAGGTACTTGAGCAAAAACAAGTGTTCTAATAAGGGGTTTTACTCTATCGGAACCTATACCAAGGAACCGATCATTAACTTCCAGAACAATCTGGAAAGCGCTTGCATCATAACTGACAAATTTATAAGGGCCTGCGGTTACATAAGGTGTATAGCGATATCCGGTTGAACCATTGTCAACTGTCTGTCTAAGTAATTGAGTTGTAAAGGGACCGGTTATCTGTGTGCCTCTGCCTGTGTCAACAACATCACAGCCGGGTGCAAGTACATGCATGGGGAGCGGTGCAACATTGGCATAGGTAATTTCAAACCAGAAAGGGAAAGTCGGGTCGCCGTAACTATCTACGGGAGCAACTGTAACGGAGAAAGAAAATTCTCCAAGCAGGCGGACGCCGGTAAACACATTGGACATGCCATTAGTATAATCATCAAATCCCTGGTAAACATCGTTACCTACCCAGCGTGTGGCGCCTAATTCTCTCATCTGCGGGCTGTTATCAAAGAGCATGGCAAATACATAGTCTTTTGCCGTAATTCTTCTACCATCGTTCCAGAGCAGGTTGTTGTTTATTTCGATGGTGTAAGTCTTGCCGCCATCGGCATTATTCGTGGTTCTGATTGGCGACCTGACTACCACCGGGTCTTCGATAAACCGGTCGTCGTCGGTGTACATAATGGTACTGTAGCCGTTTATCAGATCTTTTGTGTTGGCATTAGCTACAAGGTTATCCCAGCCGGTGAACATATTTCCGTTCATGGCGTTTACGCCGACTACCAGTCTGCCCTGGGGTGAACTGGGTCTACCCGTCTGGGCCGGAGCCGGGCTTGCTTGTTGACCGCCGCCGGCAAATAGCCCGCCAGTGATCAGGGCAAATGCCAGGACTAAAAGCAATAATTTTTTCATTTCATTCCTCCTGTTTATGAATGTAAAATAAAAACGTCCGTTTTGCTTAAGCAATACGTCGATTATAAATAGTAACATAAAATGACCAAAACATCAAGATTATAATACATTTTTACACTAATTTTAATAAAAAAAATTTCCTTCAACTGCTTAAAATAAACGGAGGTTTATTTTAAGCAGTTTTTTCAAAAGAACCTAATTCTCACCCTTCAATTTCGTCCCATCTTTGTTGAATTGCCGTTACCGTTTGCTGCGCTGTGCGGCTGGTGGTAAAAAAGACCCTAAGTTCTTCCAGAAAAGCCCTTTCATATTCCTGAGCATTTGGGTTTCCCGAAAAACCGTCAATTATCCAGGCGGACTCAAAGATGTCCCAGGCTTTGGTGTAGAACGGATCATCTTCAATATAACTGCCGGGGATTATGCTTGTAACAATTCCCGGGACTGCATTTAGTTCTTCGCACAGGAAGGCGGATCTTTCTGTGATGAATTCCAGAAACTGCCACGCTTCGCCGGGGTATTCACAGGCTGTATTGATACCTGTGTATATTGCAGAAATGTTAATGTTGTACCTTCCTCCGGTTACAGGATCGGGAATTGTTGTTATGCCAAACGCACTGTCTCCCATCCGCTGCCGCAGGTACGGAATTGCGCGGCTTGATGCAATCATCATTGCTACCCGTCCTTGTGCAAATTCCTCAAGCCGCTGATCGCCTGTTGTTTCAAAAACCCGCGGCGCAAGCAGCCCTTCGCTGTAGAGGCTGCCGAAAAAGGCAATGTCACTTGCTGAGGTTCTTGCGTTCAGAACCATGCCGCCGTCACCCGACGGAAAATCACTGCCTGCCGCCCACAACCAGGAAAACACATCCCTTGAAAGCGAAGCCGGATCGCCGGAATTCAAACTCAACGCCGCACCTGATACGCCGGGAAATCTTCCGTCGGAAACAGTTCTTGCATAGGCAAGAAACTCTTCGCGGGTTTTTGGAGGGGAATCAAAGCCTGCGGCGGCCAGAACATCAATATTGTAAAAAAGCAAATCCATAAAGGAAACAAGGGGAATTGCAAGCTGCTTTCCGCCGGAATCATAATTGGTAAAAGGGCTTAACTCGACCAGCGAACCGCCTGCAGTTAAGGCATTGAATCCGCCGTCATCAAAGAACAGGATATCCGGCTCGCTTTCATCTAAAGGATCTGCCAGCCGTATAATAATTTCGCTGTTCAATTCGTAAAATTCCTGCAACAACCTTTCGGTAATCTCCCTTCCAAGAAGCTCCTCGCTTCGCGGGGAAAGAAACAAAACCACTTGGCTTGCTTCAACTTCGCTTACCTTTTCAGTAAAAACATCAGCAATAAAAGGGCTGGCAATAAGAAAAAAAAGTATAATCAGGATAAAAATATCTATTCTGATCTGCCGCGCATTCTCTGTATTTAAAACCAATGCTCTTTTGAATTTATACAAAACACTTTTAACAGCCATATAAGTCCCTTTAAAAACCAATTTGTTGATATTTATTACAGCCTGCAGGGTGATTTTAACTGTAACATGTATCGACTTTTTGAGTTTTTTGGTATAATTATTAATTATGTTTAAATTATCCAGAAGGCTCATTTACGCAATCTCCAATAAAATATGGGGAAGACGTTCGGGTAAAACTTCCGAACAAAAATTAACCATAAAATTTTCCAAAATGAAAAAACCCTATTTTGATATTAAACCAGAATCTTCATATAATGCCTATCTGTCAAACGGCTCTCTTGAAATGGGGATGAAAAAATCAAACTGTATAGCATGGATGGACATTCCAAACCGCAGTTATTGGGATCATATAATAGAAGCCGGATTTCGTCTGGACAGTCTTGGCGGTTATGCCGCTGCCGGAATTATTTTCCGCGTAATGGATGAAGAAAATTATTACCTTTCGCTTGTTTCCAGTAAGGGATATTTCCGCCTTGATGTTGTTACAAATAATTCACCGCGAACGCTGATTGCATGGACAGAGATTTCTGACTTTGACGGAACTAACATCAAACTAAACATGATCGCCTACGGCGCTTCTCTGGTTTTTTTAATCAACGATAAATGGGTAGGAGAAGTGATTGACGATTCAGTCGAAAGCGGCCAGCTTGGTTTTGCACTCGCATCTTATAATGTGCATAATGCTTCGCATAATGCATTGCATAATGTGGAAAATAATGATCCGCAGCAGAAAAATACCGAAAAGCAGGAAGAAGATGAAATTCAATATTCAGAAAGTACAAGCAATTCAATAAACCCAAATGAATACACCTGCAAAGTAAATATTGACTACATCTCTATTGACACACGTTTTAAAGTAATCGAAGAAAAGTATAAAAAATGGACTGATGATCAAACAATCGACGCAAACAGCCGCCTGCGTCTTGCAGAAACCTATGTAGTTATGGGCAATTACACAAAAGCGCTGGAGCAGATCAACAAGGCATGGAAACGCAGGGACGAAACAGTTCGCAGTGTTGCCGCAACCGACGCAGAAGTACGAACCCTAAAAGAACTTCAGCTTGCGGCGCAGCTTTCATTCTATCTTGGGCAATATGAAGAAGCGGAAAAATACTTTGATTTAATCATCGAACAGTTTCCAAATTCTGCCGAAACAAAATTAGCATGTCTTGAAAAAATGAAAATGTTAAACGAACAGGAAAAATTCAAGGAAATAAAAAATTTTGTAATAAAACATTCTAAAAAAATTAAAAAGAATATTGATTATTACACAATACTTGGCCGTTGTTTTTGGGAACTTAAAGACTACATCAACTCTGCAGCAGCATGGAACAAGGCCTACGAAAATGAAAAAGGAAACGGCGTATATGCGGTAAATGCAGCTAACGCACTGGAAATTGCGGGGAAAAAAGACGAAGCCGTCTTGCGGTTTATGGATGCAGGAAGAATCTTCCTTAACGAAGGTAACGATGCAGAGCTTGCGGTAATGATACCAAGGCTTTCATATCTTGGAAAGAAAAACTGGGAAGCCCGCGCTCTTGTTGGAAAATGGGCATACAGCCTGGAAGATTACGATAAATGCGCAAAAGAATTTACCGCTGCAGATAAACTCAGGAAGGCGCAAAAGCCGATTCCAAAAGAGGATCCTGCAATGTTATATCTGTGGGGTCTTACTTGTTATCTAAGAGGCAATAACCAAAAGGCTTCCATAAAGCAGGCAATCCGCATGCTGGAAAAAGCCGTTAAACTTGCCCCGGACTACGAGCTTTTTAACATAAGGCTGGAAGAATTCAAAACAGCTTTATCCGGCGGCAAAGCTCCGTCTTTTAAGAAAACCCCGTCTGCAAATAAAAATCCACCCGCCAATGAACACGATAACAAAGAAAATAACGTGGACTATTAATGCTGTTAATTGACTGGACGCAATTTCTGGAACAAGGTTTGCAGTTGGAAGGCAGGCGGTCTGCAATGACAGTGGGGGTATTCGACGGAGTACACCGCGGCCACAGGACGCTGATTGAAACAATTGTTGCGCATAACGGAAAACAGGAAACGGGGTTTGTACCGGTAATTGTAACATTTCGTTCCAGTCACAAGACAGGAAAACCGGCAAAAAATATTCAAACGTTTGAAGAAAAAATAAAAACGTTTGAACAAATGGGAATACAAATAACTGTTGTTATAGAATTTACAGAATCGTTCCGCCGCATGACCGGAGTTGAATTTCTACAACTGCTGCTGAAACACGGCAATGTTGGTTTTTTTGCAGTCGGCGGAAATTTCCGGTGCGGCTATCAACTGGACACAGACGCACCGGCAATACAGAAATTTTTTACAACACAGGGGATCCCTGCAGAAATTGTGCCCGAGGTCATGGAGGATAATCTGCCAATCAGCTCAAGCCGCATCCGCGCGGCAATTTCGCAAGGCAATCTTGCACTTGCGGAAAAAATGCTCGGGCGGCAGTTAAGCCCTACGCAAGCAGTTCCTTAGCTTTTTTTACAAGGCTGCCGACATCAAGCCCGAAGCGATCGACAAGATAATCCTGCGTTCCCACTTCGCCAAATTCATCGCGAATGCCGATGCGTGCAAATTTGCACCTGGCTCCATTTTCTGCAAGAATTTCTGCAACAGCGCTTCCAAGCCCTCCGTTAATCTGGGCATTTTCCGCACTGATGATCGCACGCACTTTGCCCGCCTGATTCAGTATTGCGTCACGGTCGATTGGCTTTAGTGTAAGCACATCCAAAACACCGGCGCTGATTCCCTCTGTGGCAAGAGCATCACAAGCCTTCAGCGACTGGTTCACCATGAGGCTGCCAAGCGCGACAAAACATAAATCTTTTCCTTCTTTTAGAACTTTTGCTTCGCCGAATTTAAAAGTTTCGCTTTCTGGGTAGATGTACGGGACGGGCTTTCTGGGAATTCTTAAATAGTGGCAGCCGTATTCATCCGCCATAAGGCGGACGAAAGCGGCGCATGAAACAGGATCCGAAGGTTCAATCATTGTAAGTTTTGGGATAACCCTCATAAGGGCAAGTTCTTCAAAGGGCATGTGAGTGCCGCCGTTAAAAGCCGCAGTTACGCCCGGGTCTGTCCCGATTAATTTTACATTTAACCGCGCATAATTGGCGGAAAGAAAAAACTGATCAAAAACACGGCGCGCGGAAAAACACCCAAACCCGGCGGCAAACGGAATTTTCCCAAGCGTGGAAAGACCGGATGCAATGCCAACCATATTTGCTTCTGCAATGCCGCAGTTTACAAATCTGTCGGGGTATGCCTTTTTAAAACAAGCTGTACCTGTACAGCTCATAAGGTCGGCTTCCAGCGCGACAATTTTTGGATTTTTTTCAGCTAACTCCATAATTGTATCTACATACGCCATGCGCATTTCTTTTTGTTGTATATTGTCTGCCATTTGTTTCTCCTTAACCTAAAGCCGCAATTGCTTCTTTGGCTTTTTCCATATCGAAAGCCATGCTGTGATTTTTTTCGATACCTTCTGCAAAGTTGCATCCCTTCCCCTTGATTGTGTGCATCACTATCATGGAAGGTTTTTCATTTTCCGCAAGCGCCTTTTCTATCGCCGCATCAAGGGCTGCGATATCGTGCCCGTCAACATCCTGTGCAAACCAGCCGAATTGTTCCCACTTTGCTCTTAAATCGCCAAGATCAAGAATATCTTTTGAAAAGCCGTCAAGCTGCTGTTTGTTGTAGTCGGTAAAAGCAATAAGGTTGGAAAGTTTTTGAAAACCTGCAAACATCGCGCCTTCCCAAATCTGCCCCTCGTTGGATTCGCCGTCGCCGATTATTGTATAAACAGTGGAAGTTTTCCTGTCCATCCGCAGCCCAAGCGCAATACCGATAGCGGCGGAAAACCCCTGACCAAGAGAACCGGTCGTCATGTCGATGCCCGGAGTCTTGTTTCGGTCGCAGTGGCTTGGAAGGCTCGTTCCGCCCTTGTTCAGGGTTGCAAGCCATTCCTTTGGGAAAAACCCCTTGAGCGCGAGAGTTGCATAAACCGCAGGACCTGCGTGCCCTTTTGAAACAACAAGCTGATCGCGATCTTCCCAGCGCGGGTTTTGCGGATCAATCTTCATACGATGAAAATACAACAACGCCAAAAGATCAGCAATTGACATTGACCCGCCTATATGACCGCTTCCAAGGGTTGCGATTTCTTCGATTGTCATTTTACGGATTTCTTTTGCCTGATTTTTTAAATACATTTCCAGTTCTTTATCCATATCCACTCCTGATAATGTGGTCATTTTATCTTGAATTTATTAAAATGTAAACACGCACATTTTGTTTATTAGACAGGGGGCGCAAAGTATGGAAAATAATCACAGGTTTTTTAACAATCGCGAGTGTAAGTATTTTCCCTGCCACAGTACGCCGGACCAGAACAGCTTTAACTGTCTGTTTTGCTATTGCCCTTTGTATTCACTTGGAGATAAATGCGGCGGTAATTTTAAGCATACCGCCAAAGGCGTGAAAAATTGCACAGATTGCCACTTACCCCACATGCCGGAGTACTACGACACTATCATCTCAAAGCTGAAACAATAATTTTAACTATAACTACCCTTAAAACGAATTAAAGCCTATCCACAAAGCAACAGCTCCTGTGGATAGGCTCGAAATCCGGCAACGGTATACCAACCGTTAGAACACGGTATTTTTAATGACGATAAACAACTTCGTTAACAGGCGCTCCAACCGCGTTTCCGCCCATTATAGAATTACCATCAGATGCGTAAAAATAGTAGGTTGTAGCTTGATCACCCAAAGAAGCAAATAAACCGGAGATATAAAAAATACCGGACATTTCAGTAACTCTTCCCGAAATAGCATAACCGGAAGGATAATTACCTCTGGTACCCTGAATTGTATTGTTTACTTCTGTCCATCTTAAATCAGAAAGAACATAATATTCCTGTGCATTCCTGGCAAACCTAAGCTGGTTTTCAGAGATTGATACACTCCACCCGTTTTCATTACCAGTTCCACTCCATGTCGCTAAATAAGCATTATATGCGGGTACAGATACTGGCGCAGGTGCCGGTGCCGGTGTAGGCTCTGGCTCTGGTGCCGGCGGCACGGGCTCTGGCGTAGGCTCTGGCTCTGGTGTCGGCGCAGGCTCTGGCGTCGGTGTGGGTGCAGGGGCAGGCGCTGGGGCCGGAGCGGGCGCTGGTGCGGGGGCAGGCGCCGGTGCAACTGATTGCTGTTCAGGAGCAGGCTCAGGTGAGGAACCGCACCCTGTAAGCCCCAGTGTGATCAACACAGCAAGCGCGATAAGCAAAAGAGAACCTTTTGCAACCTGAGATAAGTTAGAAAACTTTTTCATAAAAAACTCCCTTACTTGAAATAAAAGCTCATGAACATATAAGCCTTTTCATAGCATGGCTTCATGCCTTGCTATTTTATTTTATTCTTTTTAATTGTGTTATAATGTATCACTTCTTTCAGATAATATCAAGCATTTAGGTCTAAAAAAAGTTTCGACTCCCGAATTATTCTTACATTTAAAATTAGCGGCCGACGGGAGTCGAACCCGCGTCACGAGCTTGGGAAGCTAGGGTAATGCCGTTATACGACGGCCGCTTAAAATTGAAGGTCCGTGCACTGTGCACTTGCACAGCCTTTGGAGTTTTGCCTGCAAAACTCCAAGACAAAAAACCTGCGGCTTTTTGTCAATGATCCTGGGCCGAATCGAACGGCCGACCTGCCGCTTAGGAGGCGGCCGCTCTATCCCCTGAGCTACAGGACCAGTAGACTCAGATTATCACCCGATAAATGTATTGTCAACATACCAAATTGCCAATGTACATAATGTACATAGTACTTACGTACTATTGCAAAAAAATACGCTCTTGATTAGAATTATAGAGACAAAACACATAGAGGTCTAAAGTGAAAAAACGCGGGATATCCCTGTTAATTTTATTGATAATTTCGGTTTCGTTTCTTTACGGTCAGGAAATAGTAACCGCAGAAAGATATCTGGAAATGGTGTCCAACCATTACGCTACTGTCAGAGACTATGAGGCAAATATAATAATCCGCTCCGGCAATCAGGATATGATAGGGGCTGTAAGCCATTTATCGCCGTCATTTCTAAGGATTGATTTTACACGGCCTTCGGGTCAGGTAATTTGTTTTAACGGTGAAGTATTAAGCATTTACCTGCCTGATTACAGAGCTGTCTTAAATCAAAGCATCGCTCAGAGCAGAAGAAACCCAACGGCAACCGGCGCATCATTGGCAAGCGCTGAAGGGCTTTCTCTTTTAAGGCGAAACTATGTTGCATCATTTGTCACAGGTCCAAATCCTGAACCACTGGATCCGGGATCAAGCGAAAGAGTAGTTAAGCTTAGACTTACAAGACGGACAACCGCCGAAGGATTCAGAGAAATTATTTTGAGTATAAACCCTGATACATTGTTAATTCGCAGAATTGAGGGGCGGACTATAGCGGAAGCCGATGTACGTTTTGATTTTACAGACATCAGGACAAACGTAAACATTCCAGAACAGCGGTTTGTATACGATCCTCCTGTGTCGGCAAGCACATACTATAATTTTTTATTTAGAGATATTGAATAAGGCGCAAGGGGAAATTGATGGAATCTCTGGGTGAAAAGCTACGGAATGCACGCACCGAGAAAGGGCTGACAATAGATCAGGTGAGCCGTGAAACTAATATATCAATCAGTTATCTCGAATCCATGGAGACAGAAAATTTCAGCGTCTTTCCCAGTGAACCATATGTTGTCGGTTTTTTAAGGAATTACAGCTCGTATCTGGAGCTTGATGTTCAAAAGATAATTTCACTTTACAGATCGCTGCGCATACAGGAACAGCCTGTCCCTGTGGATCAGCTTCTCAAGCGGCAGTTTAAATTACCAAAGTTTTTACTCCCTGTTTTGTTAATACTTTTATTTTTAGGTTTGGCAGGCTGGGGCATTTATTATTTAATTCAAAATAACCGGAACAATCAAAGCCAAAACGCCGCGGCGGCGCGTTCTCCCGTTGAATACATAATGGATGGTAATTCAATGGAACGGCGCCTGTACAGATACGACTCCGTAATGATTACAGTTGATTTTGAAACATACAAAGTAGAACTATTCAATCTGGGTGAAGCGTTAACAATTCGCACTCCGGTAGGGGTGGAAATTCTGGATCTTGGACAGGAAGCAAACGTCGATCTTAACAACGACGGCATTCATGAGTTGCGCATAACGGTTGTGGATTTTGCCAAAAACAACGCCGACATGGGCGCATTGCTTCATTTTTATCTGATGGATACTGCTGTATTCACTGGTACGGAAACAGAATCCGATGCAACTGTTATAGGAGCCGTAAGCAGTTCTGTAATTACAACTATAATTCCTTCCACTGTCAGCGCATATCCTTTCACCTTACAGATCGTTTTTCAGGGTTACTGTATGTTCCGCTGGGAAATCCTTAACGAACGCGATCGTACAGGCAGTAATCAGCGTTATTTTCAACGCGGCGAACCTCTTGATATAACAGCGCAAAACGGCATTCGTCTCTGGGCGTCAAATGCACAGGCTGCAAGGTTTCAGGTTATCGCTGGAGGACGGACATACCCTGTGGAAATCGGAGGAGCCGGGGAAGTTGTTGTAGCCGACATTCGTTGGGTCAGAGATGAAGACGGCCGTTACCGCCTGATACTTGTACGGCTTGAAACATAATTCCGCAGATGCGATATTACCTTGATCCTTTTGGCTGTGTAAAAAACCAAGTTGATGCAGAAAACATGATGGCTCACCTGAATAATGCGGGGTGGGAAAACGTCAATGCCGAAGATGCAGAAAAGGCAGATGTAATAATAGTAAACTCCTGCGGATTCATAGAAAGTGCAAAACAGGAATCAATTGACGCCGTCCTTGAATGGCGGAAACATTACCCCGATAAAAAGATCATCCTTGCAGGCTGCCTTGCCCAACGTTACGCGAAAGAACTCCCCGAAATCCTGCCGGAAGCCGACGGATTTATGGGAGTGGGAAACCCGGCAGAAATTATTCTGGCTGCGGCAAAAGCAGTTAACATAAAAAAAAGTACGGGCGCTGGTTTACCAACCCCTGATCGTTTACAAATGGTAAGACAGGGAGAAAGGCCTCTTTTATCGCTGCCGGGCTGCGCTTATGTAAAAATCAGCGAAGGGTGCAGCAACCGCTGTTCTTACTGCGCAATTCCGCTCATCCGCGGAAGCCTTACAAGCCGGACAATCACGGACATTGTGGAAGAATGTCGTACACTTCTTGCACGCGGCATCGTGGAACTTAACATCATAGGGCAGGACATTGGCGCGTTTGGGACTGACACCACAGGTGAATCACAACTGCCGCAATTGCTTTGCGCCATATCTGCGCTGGAAGGAAATTTTTGGGTGCGCCTTTTGTACATTCACCCCGATCACTTTCCATTACAGATACTCGACATAATGGAAAAAGACCCGCGCATTCTTCCATATTTTGACATTCCCTTTCAACATGCGTCGCCAAAAATTCTTACCGCAATGAACCGAACAGGGTGTCAGGCACCTACTGGGTGCCAGGCACCAGAATATCTTAACCTGCTTCAATCCATTCGCGCGAAACTTCCGCAGGCTGTAATACGTTCAACATTTTTACTTGGCTTTCCCGGCGAGACAGAAGAAGACTTCGCTGCGCTGCTCGACTTTCAGGAAAAGGCCGCCCTTGATTGGTTGGGCTGTTTTGTATATTCACGAGAGGAAGGCACTGCGGCATATTCAATGAAAAATCAAGTTCCTGCAAAAACAGCAGAAAAACGCAAACAGGCAATCGAATTACGGCAGATCCCAATTACAGAAAAAAACATGGACAGGTTTACCGGACTTAAACTGGACGTATTAATAGAAGAAAAAATAACTGCCGCCGACTCAAACGACGAAACCATTTGGCTTGGCCGGCTCTACTGCCAGGCCCCGGACATTGACGGCGCGGCAGTAATTACCGGCGGCGAAAAAACCCTGCAGATTGGAACCTTTGCAAAATGCAAAGTTATTGCACGGCGAGGTTTCGATTTGGAAGCCGCCTTGTAAATTAACCTCCAACAACGATGACAGTTATCAGATGTTCTATTACAATAAAATCATGCACACAGATTATCCTACCTATCTTGAACCGCTTAACTCTGAACAACGGCGGGCAGTCCTGCACACCGGGAAACCTCTGCTGATACTTGCAGGCGCAGGATCGGGCAAAACGAGAGTGATCACAACAAAGATTGCATGGTTCATCAGGGAACAGAAAATCGATCCGCGTTCTATTCTGGCGGTAACATTTACAAACAAAGCTGCAAAGGAAATGGCGGATCGCGCAAGACAGATTGACGAACGTGCAGGAGATGCAATGCTAAGGACTTTCCATTCCTTTGGTGCGTGGTTTTTAAGACGCAATGGAAACTTAGCCGGGCTTGATTCCGGGTTTGTTATTTACGACGATGATGATGTAATATCGCTTCTTTCATCCATTATTGAAAATTCATCAAGGCCGGAGATCAGGCATTATGCGCATAACATATCACGCGCGAAGGATTATTTTTTCTCTCCCGACGATCCGCAGCTTGCATTAATTGATCACACAAAAAAATTTCGCGATGTTTACAAACGCTACGAAGAACGCATGTCGCAGATTGGCAATGTCGATTTCGGCGACCTTATCAAAAAACCGGTGGAAATTCTTCGAAGCCACCCGGAAGTTGCAAGGCGTTTCCGTGAACGTTTTTCTGTGATCATGGTGGACGAATACCAGGATGCAAATGTCGCACAATTCCAGTTACTCAAGGAATTGTGCAGCCCGGAAACTTATGTGTGCGTGGTCGGCGACGATGATCAATCCATTTACCGTTTCCGCGGCGCAGAAGTAAAAAACATCCTCGAGTTCCCCGAACGCTTCAACGGAGCCGACATCATCCGTCTTGAACAAAATTACCGTTCTACCACGCAAATACTAAAAGCTGCATCTTCGGTTGTTGATAACAACCACGGCAGGCTTGGAAAAACCCTTCGCGCAGAAAAAGGAAAAGGCCCCCTGCCCGTACTTACCTATCTTTCCGATCAAAACAGCGAAGCGTCTTTCTGCGCAGACAAGATTGAAAATTCTGTAAAAAAAAGAGAAACCCTGTGGTCTGACTGGGCGATTCTTTATCGCACAAATGCGCAATCTGCGGGTTTTGAAACAACATTCCTCCGCAGGGGAATTCCCTACCGCGTTGTAGGTTCACTTAAATTTTATGAACGCGAAGAAATAAAAGATGCGCTTGCGCTTCTTGCTCTGCTTGTAAACCCGCGCGATGAAGTTGCATTCCGCAGAGTTGTAAATAAACCAACAAGGGGCGTTGGATCTGTAACAGTCGATAAATTAGTCGAAGCTGCGGAAAAAACCGGCGGCGACCTTCCTGCAGCAAGCGAGCTTGCAACAAGCGGAGAGCTTGAATGTTCGCAAAAAGCCCGCGCAGGTTTAAAAGGATTTTTAAAAGCGATTGATGATGCAAAAATATTGTTAAACTCGGAAGAAAAAATTATCCACAAAGAAAAAAAAGAAAAGGGAAAGAAAACATCAAAAAAACAACAGGAGTTAATTTCCGGAGAAGGGCTTTCTGTTCTGATTACACAGATTGTTAATAACTCAGGAATCGCTGAGTATCACAGAGAGCAGGATGAAGTTACGGGAAATTCAAAACTCAGCAATTTGCAGGAACTTGTAAATGGAGCGATAAATTACAAAAAAAATTACGAAGGACTGCTTGAATTTCTTGAAGATATCGAATTGGATCGCGCATCTGTTGAAGACAATTCTAAAAATTTTGATATTATTCAAAATTATGTTACGCTTATAACTTTTCACAATACCAAAGGCCTGGAGTTTAAACGTGTTATAATGACGGGACTTGAACAGGGAATTTTTCCACGAGAAGATAAAAAAGGCGATGAACTTGAAGAAGAAAGGCGTCTCTTTTATGTGGGAGCTACCCGTGCTATGGACGAACTTTATTTAACATCCTGTGCAGAACGGCGAATGTACGGAAAAACCGCAAATATGCAGCCTTCACTTTTTTTAAATGAAATTGACAAAAACTGCATGCAGATTAAAGGGCTTCGGCATAATCGGACGACTCCGGGCTTTCGGCCAAATTTTAATCCATTCAATCTGGAGGCGGCTTCTGCAAACACCGAAGTTGAAAAACGCGCAGGGTGGAAACGGGGACAACGATTATTTCACGAAGATTACGGTTATGGCGCAGTAATGGAAATTAGGGACAGCGAAGATGGACCTGTCGTTCGCGTACGTTTTGATAATGGAAAAGAAACACGCTTTTTAAGCGAGATTCAGGGCAGAGCTTATGAAAAAATTGAAAACGATTAAGGAACATATATGGAAACTGAGCTCTTAAAAACAATCCCCAATGTACTTCGCGCAAGGGGGTTCAGGCTTTATCTGGCTGACGGAAAACGCCTTGTCGATCTCTGGCAAAATGGCGGAGCGGCAATACTTGGGCACACTCCGCCAAATATGCTGCGTGAATTAAAGAATACTGCAAGCCGCGGTCTTTATGCGCCATTTCCCCATTTTACAGAAGGCCGCCTTTTAAAAGCTCTGTCAAAATTACTGCCGGGGCGCAGCTTCCGTCTCTACGCCGCACCGCCGCAGGAATTAATCGCGTTATTCGCAAATGGCAAAGCAGAACTCTGGCGGCCGTTTGTTGATCCCGCATTTCCGTTTGCTTCTAACAATGATTTACCATGCCTTGTACCGGTGCTGCCGGGCATTCAACTCTGGCGTGAAATTCTGCCTGTGGGATTGTGCATAGCTGCCGCAAATTCTGAAACACTGTTGATGCCGCTGCCCAAAAGCGACACCCTCTCACCAATTTTGTATGCAATTGCAGCACGGGGAGTGCACGATCTTCTTGCCTCTCCTGAAAGAGCAAAACCGCAGTTTATGCGTATCACTAAAGTTATTAATAAACAAGCTATATGTAAAAATAATAATTGGAAGTGTGAAGGTATTTACCTTAAACCAAAAGAAAAATTAAATGACGGCAAATGGGCTGCTCTGTTTCGCAAATTCTTTAATGCAGGATTTCTCCTGCCGCCAAATCCGGCTCAACCCCTCATCCTGCCCGGCGAACTTTCCGAAGGAGAGGATGCAAAATTAGCGGCACTGCTGATTGACTAAAAACTAAAGCCGGCAGCCAAACCGGCTCCTACTAAGAAGGGATAACCAAAACGGACGGCTGGCTCCAGAAAAAAATTTCTCGTCATTAATATTCGCCAACCCGCACTCATGCTTAAAGTAATCGATCCAGATCTGGATGGGAAGGAGACAGCCTCACCTGTGTTTAAAATAACCATACCAACTGATGGTTGTATAAATATTCCGGTGTTTGCATCCATACCAAGAAAATAATAACGCATAAAAACATCCAAACTCAGAGAATAGATTTCATCTGTATCAAATGCGTAAAGCAGGCGGATGCCTGCGGCAATTCCATTACCTGCGCCAGCCATAACACCGAACCCAAAACTGGCGCCTTCTCTGGAATATCCAAGCGCTTCCACTACAGGAGCGACAAAAACATCAGGGGAATTCCGATCTGCGGTTTGCGCTGCTGCCGGAAATAAGGAAAATGTAATTAGGAAAAAAGCCAATAAAATTACTTTATACATATTCAATTTATATTCCTTGTGTAGAAACTATCTTCTTTTTTTGCGGGAAAGTAAAACAAGACGCAGCAGGTTTGCAATGGCAGTAAGCGCAGAAGCAACATAGGTCAACGCCGCGGCATTTAATACTTTTCTAACGCCTTTTAATTCATTTTCGTCAAGAACATTGTTTTCACGAAGAACGGCAATTGCACGGTTGGAAGCGTTAAATTCAACTGGTAATGTAATAATATAAAAAAGCACAGCGCCGCCAAAAAGAAGAATCCCGAGATTTATCAAAAGCGGAAAAGACAATGCAAGCCCGGCAATCGCAATTACCGGACCAAACGAAGAGCCGATATTGGCAACAGGGACAAGGGTGCTCCTTAAAACAAGCGGCCCCCATTTTGTAGCATGTTGAATTGCATGCCCTGCTTCGTGAGCTGCAACGCCGACAGCGGCAATTGAGGTAGATCCATAAACAGGTTCCGAAAGCCGCAGCGTCAATGCCTTGGGATCATAGTGGTCGGTAAGCGATCCCCCTACTGATTCAACTCTAACATTATCAATACTATTTGATCGAAGTAAAAGAGCGGCAGTATCGACGCCTGAAACCCGGCGGGAACAGGGTACTTTTGAATATTTTGCAAAAGTAGACTTAACCATAAACTGCGCCCAAAGGGAAAGTAACAAAGTGGGCACTACCAGAACTAAATAATAAACATCAAACATAAAAACTCCTTTGCGAACAGATATTATGCAAGTGACTGGGCACTGCGTCTTACAGTATAATCAAGTTTTACTTTTTCTTCAACCTTACTCGCCCTTGCCGCGCGGGAAAGCATTTCTTTCTGTACACGGAACGGTATTTCTCCCTGCTGCGGAGTCAACTGTGTCCATTTTCCATCGCTGTCAAGACTGGATGCCTGACAATTATCACGGAAATAGTCGCCAAGGACATCGAGTAATTCCAGGCGGATTTTATCGTCCAAAACCGGAAACAGTATTTCAACACGGTGTTCAAGGTTGCGCGGCATCCAGTCTGCGCTGGCGCAGTAAACCTCATCCGTGCCGCCGTTGGAAAAGTAAAATATCCGCGAATGTTCAAGGTAATGATCGATAACGCTGACTACGCGGATATTTTCCGAAATACCGGGAATGCCGGGAACTAGTGTACAAATTCCGCGTACACAAAGCGAGATTTTTACTCCTGCACGTGAAGCATCGTACAACGCTTTAATTATACCGCCGTCGGTAAGCGAATTCATTTTAGCCATGATCCTTGCAGGATAATTATGCTGCGCCCTGCTTGCTTCCCTTTCGATCAATTCCAAAAAACGGCGCTTTAATCCTGTAGGTGCGATTGTCAATCTCATCATTGACTGAACGGTGGAATATCCTGTCAACATATTGAAGATCAACCCCGCGTCATAGGCGATATCCTCGCGGCATGTAAACAGGCAGATGTCTTCGTAGTATTTTGCGGTTCTGTCGTTGTAGTTTCCGGTGGAAAGATGCACATAACGTTTTACACGATCATTCTCGCGGCGCACTACCATAGTAACTTTTGAATGTACTTTAAGGCGCGAAAGTCCGTACACGACAATGACTCCGGCTTTTTCCAATCTATTTGCCCACGAGATATTCCGTTCTTCGTCAAAACGCGCTTTTAATTCGACAACTGCAGTAACATGTTTTCCGTTAAGCGCAGCCTGTTCCAATGCTCTAACAACGGGGGAAAAAGACGAAGACCCTGAGTGTACGCCCATTCCGGGAATTGCACCGCCTGTTCTGTAAAGCGCGGTACGAATCGAAATAACCTGCGGGTCTGTCGCTGCTTCCTGAAAAAATCGTACAACAGGATCAAATGACTGGTACGGCATGTGAAGCATTACATCACCCTGGCTTATGCGATCCCAAATCGGCGCTGCCTGTTGAGATTCATCGCTGAATTCTGATGATTGATAAATCTTCCATGGTTTTTCAGTTAATCCTTCAAGACCGGCTACATTACCAAGTTCAAGTAAATCGACAGTGTTTATTGGACCGTTAACTTCATAAAGATAATCATCATCCAGAGAAGAGCTCGCCGTTGATACAGCGCCGCTTTGCTGCTCGGCGGAGGGTACAGGAAAAAATCGTTTTGCAAGTTCCTGTTTTAACCTTTCGCTTCCTGAAGAATAAACCATGCGGATAACATCCGATTTTTCCCTGCCTTCGAGTACTTCAACCATTGCTTCGACAAAATCTTCATCGCGTTGTTCATTAACGGAAAAATCGGCATCGCGGTTTATTTTGAACATCATGCTTTCTCTTACGCGGTACCCCGGGAAAAGGTACGCGCTCCATGTTACGATAACATCTTCAAGTAAAGCAAATTGAAGTTTTTCTTTTTCATCGGCTGCCCTTGATTCAATTTCAAATTCCGGCAGCCAGATAATTCTTGACAAAACAGAAGGCAGCGGGACAATTATTTTAAGATTCCTGACCGGTTCACCTGCATCATTTACCGGAACCGCTTCCGGGTTTTCAGGCTCAAGCAGAAAGACAATGTTATGCGAACTGCTGTTAATAAACGGCATTGGTTTGTCGTCTTCAAGCCGCAGCGGTGTAAGGACAGGATAAATCTGACCAAGAAAAAATGAATCCAGAAAATCAAGCTGAGGGACAGACCAGGCATCCGGACGCAGAAGGGAGAGTCCGTTTTGCGCAAGGCCGGGAAAAATCTCATTGCGCAGGCAATCGTACTGCTTTTTTATAATAGAATGTGCTTTTTGGGAAATTTCCTTTAGCTGCTGTGCCGGAGTAAGCCCCGACGGGTCAACTTCCGTTTTACCGGACTGCATCATTCGTTTTAATGTCGCTACCCTGACCATGAAAAATTCATCAAAATTGGTAGACACAATGGCAAGAAAACGAAGCCGTTCCAAAAGCGGCATTTCCTTACGCAGCCCTTCATTCAATACACGCTCGTTAAAATCGACCCACGAAAGGTCGCGGCTAAGGCAGGGAAAAGAAGCATCAGATTCGGTTTTATTGTTTTCTTTCATATATATTAATTATAACACGCGTAATGGATAGTGTCTGTCCATAAAACCAATTACTTTATGGACAGAACCCTACAACGGTTTTATGGAACCCTAATAACCGTTGCAGTAAGCGGATCCAATGTTACCAAATTATTCGTAATAGTGATTCCTTCACGCAAGCCGGGAGGAATAGGCGTTGTCCCTGCAGTCCTTCCGTCAACAAGAACACTTGCATTTGTTAAATTAGCTCCCGGATTAACATTTCTCGGCACCGTATCAGCATTGATAAATATATAGTAAGTAGACGCGCCGTCTGCTATTTTATAACCCAACACAAAATCACTTACAGTATTCTCATTATTAAAATCAATCTTTGTAATTTTGCTTTCGATTTCTTCCATAGTTCTAAGTCTAAAAGATGGAGTTGCACGTCTTAGATGGATTAGTCCTTGAGTATATAAAGCAGTCCTGTTACCCGGCGTTCCCGCAAGCAGTTCGCTCCATCTTATCTGGTTAACCTGATCGCTTGAGTTATAAGAATCATGTATAAACCATCCCGTGATAGATCGGGGAACAGTAAAAACAACCTGTTGATCTTTGTCTGCAGGTCTTGTAGTCCCATCGCCATATACTTTAGTTCTGCCTAATTCCTGACCGGCATGCATAAATGGAATTCCCTGGCTTGTCAATATTATAAAATTACCTAACCTTAATCTTCTGTGCAGGATTTCTTTTTGCTCAAGATAGGCGGCTTCGGTAGTATAACTTCCCCGCCTGTTATCAATTGCTGTATGCCATGCAATAATATCATAGACGGTCATATTATCATGAGCTTCTATATACTGTAATACCTGCCCGGGATTACCTGCAATATTAAGCGGAGGCACGGATGTGCTGTTTCTATTGAAGTTGGACGGCTGCGCTTTTATCTCTCTGAATAAATTAGTAATAGATCTGCTGCCGCCTGATATAAAAGCAGGAGTGCCTTCTGAGCCAAATCCGGATTTTAGAATATTTCTAAAGTCATCAGAAAAAGCCGCAGGGCCTCCAAACGCCCTGTTATTTACTTCCTGATCCATTCTGTTCATATGATCCTGATCTGCAGGATAGAGCGATATATCATCAATGCTGTGTCCGGTTCTCCAGCCTTCACCAACAAATATCGCATGAGGATTAATAGCCTGAGCGGCGTTATACGCTTCTACAACAGTTCTTGTATCAACTTCACCCATAAGATCCCATCGCATGCCGTCAATCTTAAATTCTTCAAACCAGTATTTAACAGAATCAACAATCATCTTGCAAACCATGTCGCGGCTGCTTGCAACTTTGCCGCCGCCATATGCGCTGATATATCCGCCTCCTGCATTTGTGTATAGATAGTATTCAGGAATAAGTCTATGCCATATCTCTGTATCTGCTGTGTGATTGTAGACATTATCAAGAATAACGCCCATTCCTCTTTTATGTATTTCATTGATAAGTTCTTTTAACTCATTTATTCTAAGTTTTGGATCTCTTGCATCTTCTGAATACATACCTGTTGGAGTAAAGAAATTATGCGGATCATATCCCCAGTTGTAGTTAGTCTGGCTGATATGTGTGCCGGGCTGTGCGCTTAAAGTTTTGTTTAACTCATCTCCGTTACGGAATTTCATTACAGGCAGAAGTTGAATATGCGTATAACCCATCTCCTGTACATAATCAAGATGGCTTATAAATGCAGTATATGTTCCAAGGTATTGACTGCTTGGTCTTGTTAACGGCGCAGAGGTTAGCCCTCCGGTTTCTATAGATGAAACACCTTGTCCATCTACTCCCCAAAAACTTGTAAAATCTCTTATGTGAACTTCGTATATGATAGCATCCAGTCTGTTGGTAAATCCTTGTATACCTGACAATGCAGGAATGCTGTTTGTAGCGCCGATAATAGCGCCCTTGCCTACCCAGTTAACATTATCTGCGGTAAAACTTTCACTTCTGGTTGCAGCCATGGATCTTGCATAAGGATCGAGCGCCCGCTGCGGAGCGCCTCCGTCATTAACAATTTCATATTGATAATAATAATTCTCAAGGTCTCGTCTGCCTACATCACCGGGTAAAACTGTCCGCGTCCAAATTGCCGGATTACCAGCGCTTCTTGTCATGGTAAATTGTCCAAGCTCATTATTTTCGTTAGGCGATCTGTCAAAAATAACTACACTAACACTGTCAGCCCTTGGCAGCCAGACTTTAAAGGCTGCACTTCCATTCGGATTATATGTCGCTCCAAAGCCGTCTTCATTGGTAGCGTATAGATTATCAATGAATCTTGATCCTGCTCTGAGTGTTGCAGAAATATTACCAGGTATATATGTCAGGGTCAGAGGCTGCTGTTCTTCTGCGTTAATATTTGAAGTTTTAAATCTATATAAATTATCAGCAGTGCGGGTAATTGATGTTATTGAAACCGGATTGTTATTTCTGTCAATCAGACTGAATGCGCCGGAATCTAAAGTATTTCCGGTTAATCCAAGCGTATAGACATCAATATCTGTAATGTCTACAATTTGACCTCCGGTTATTCCTTGCGGTAAATTTTTGTCAGCATCAATATAAATCTGCCTGTCATTTGCCCACAAATAAATAATCGGCGTTGAGGAGGCAAAAGAATATTCCCTGTCGCCTACTGAATCCTTTTGAGGATCACCCCAGCCGCTTCCGTCAAAGGTATTTGTTAAAATTAAAAATTGTACCATAGCATCCCCTGTAAGTTCTACTTCTGTCCATAAACCGATATCATCCCGCTTGTCAAACCGGGTTCCCGGAGCGCTTGTCTGCCAATTGCCCATATGCCTTGCATCAATACCTCCCCACATATGCATACCGGGAACAACTCCCGAATACGGTCCCATATAATACATTCTTAACCAGCCTTCTCTAACCTGCTCAGAAGGTATTTCATATACAACATCCGGCATAATACCGGCAACAGTTTCTGCAGTCACAGGCTGCTCATTATTCTTACAGCCAAAAAAAGCCGCAATTGAAAAAATAAAAATTGTTAAAATAGAAAAAAACAAAAGCTTACTCTTTTTTTTCATAAAAACCTCCAAAAAAACTAACCGTTATTAGTCTATCATGTTTTAATTTTTTTGCAATGAGTATTTTTGGGCGAATGTAATTCTCCATAATTAAAAAATTTAACCTATAATGAAGGGTATCATACCGCAGGGATAGCCGACACACGGCAAGAAGGGTACGATAAGCGATACGAGTATGTGCTAGCCCTGATTAACCAAGCATTTGACAATGGCTAAAAAATATCCTTTACTCAGACCAGGCGTCGCCATACCCGCGCTCGGACACTACTACTATGAGGTCGAAACGCCAACCGTTGAGCCGACCTGCGAAGAAGAAGGCGAAGGAGAGGCTGAATGTGAACGCTGCGGAGCAATAACCCCAGGCGTCGCCATACCCACTCTGACACACGAGGATCACTGCATTTTTATTTGTGCGTCCTCACGGCACTGTACAACCTGTCGCCGGCTCGCTGATCCCGTCAGACCAGCTTACCAATCTTTCCCGATAATTTAAATCATAACAATCTGACACTTTTTTTCCTTTTAACAAAAAAACTTTTTATGACATTAAGCAGAAACAAGTTCTTTGCTGACATTGTTTTTCTGTCTCATTGCTTTGTATTAAGTATATTATACTTTTGGTCTTTCAAGTAGTCTTTATGAATTTGTCCTGCTTATATCGGAATCGTTCTCCCAAACTTTGGGAGAACGCCCTGATTTACTCTACGGTCCTAGTGTTCTGTCCTATTCGGTTTCCAACATCATAAGTGCGTTAATTCCTTATTACATAAGGAATTAACTTAACTATTATTGTGTCATTTGTATAGGACGGCACACTAGCCGCTTTAGCGGGTACATATACAGCCCTGTTAAACGATGATTAACCCTTTAGCTTTGTTTTCGCCAAGTAGCATACACACCAGGATTGTCTGTGATATATGTCCCAATGCCACCTCTTAAAGCTACTTCCCGTAAGTTACCGGGAAAAACACCAGATAATATATTGTCAAAAAGATCCCAAGTAACCAAACCCTCAAAGGTAACGCTGAACAAGCTACTACAAGATGTAAAAGCGCCTATCTCAATAGAAATCACACTACTAGGTATAGTTACACTGGTAAGGCTGGTACAACCATTAAAAGCATTTCTCCCAATAGTAGTTACGCTGCCCGGTATGGTTACGCTGGTAAGGCTGGTGATATTATAAAAAGCATTTCTCCCGATTGATATTACACTGTCAGGTATGGTAAATGTTTCAGCAAGTTTCCCTTGAGGGTACCAAAGAAAAATACTACGATCTTTATTATATACAACACCATCTATTGAACTATATACCGGATTACCCGAACTGATGTTTATACTAGAAAGATCTCCGCACCCGAAAAAAACACTACTAAAATCAATAGAAGTCACACTGTCCGGTATGTCCACGCTGGTTAGTAAGTTATTTCTAAACGCAATATCCCCAATTTCCGTAACACTGTTGCCTATGGTCACGCTAGTCAGTTGATTGTAGGAAAATGCTGATTGCCCAATAGTAGTAACGCTGTCTGGTATGACCATGCTGGTCAGTTGATTATTGGAAAACGCCGTATCTCCAATGGTTGTTACACTATTACCTATGACCACACTGGTTAGTTGATTATTGGAAAACGCTCTCTCCCCAATGGTTATAACGCTGTCTGGTATGGTTACGCTAGTCAGTTGGTTGCCGATGAGGTCAAGATAGCCGGGCGGTAAACTAGATGAGGATTGGCCAGATGAAAACGCACTATACCCAATTTCCGTAACACTGTTGCCAATAACCACGTTAGTCAGTTCGTTTTCAGCAAACGCCAACCTCCCAATGGTGGTAACGCTGTCTGGTATAGTCACGCTGGTCAGTTTATTTAGGACAAATGCACCATCACCAATGGTTGTAACACTGTTGCCGATAGTCACGCTGGTTAGCTGGAAATTCAAATTTGGATACCCGCTAAGTCCAAACGCTCCAATATTAGTAACACCGTTACCGGTACTTATATGCTTTAAATTTATAAAGCTCCTAAATGTGGAAAAACCCGTGGAAATGCCTGTGACGGGACAACGAGAATAATGATTTGTTCCTGCTGCTATTGACACAGCCGCTTCCGGTAGTACCATGCTTACAACTCTGTTATTAATGGCATTACTGGTTCTTTCTGCATTAAATACTCCGTTACGGCTTAAACCGTAAACATCGCTGGGGTTATTGGATCTGGTACATGCTGAAAGATCAAGGTTAACAAATTTATTGGCGAAAGCAATGCTATTAAGAATACCGTCCCAGTTGGTGCTATTCAATTCTAGCTGCAAAACCAAGTTTACCGGATTGTTAACAGTAGCTCCGCCGCTTTGCGCATCAAGGTAAGTGCGAATAAAGCTTAAATCGCTTATGGCACCGTTGCCATTGTCTGGATCATCGCCATTGTTTATGCCACTGCCATGGTCCGGATCGCCACCATTGTTTGTACCATTGTCGCAAGCGCCCATTGAAAATAATATTGCCATTACAAGGGTAATAACCCCAACCAACTTGCCAAAACTTTTCATAAAAAATACTCCTTTGTGATTGTCCACTCTGTGCGGAAAATCACACTACCTAACTTGCCCTTATTGGGCTTTCTCCAAACAGGAGATTATAAAAGACGTACTATAGATGCCTATTATTCAGCAAATTGCCAAAAAAGGATTTTCCTGCAGCCTCTCAAGCAGTGTGTAGTTACAATCCTGTTAAACGATAGTAACCCCTCTGCTATAATCTATGGTTTTATTGTTTCGTCCAAACATCAGACCATGATCTTGTATAGGTTCCGGGCCCTCCGCCTGCGGCAAAATATGCGTGATATAACCTATTTAAACGATACAGGCCATCAGCGTCTTCAAATGCATCGATGGCAAAACCAGACTGAGGAATACTGCCCAGGAAAGTCACACTGGTTAGTCGGGGATTGGTCCCAAACGCCCGTGGGCCAATGGTTGTAACATTATTGCCTATGGTTACGTTGGTCATCAATGCGTTTCCGAAAAATGCCCAATTCCCAATGGTTATAACATTGTTTGGTATGGTCACACTTGTCAGGGAATTATCCATAAATGCATAATTTCCAATATTTGTAACGCTGTCTGGTATGGTTACGCCGGTCAGCCGTTTTGCCCGAAAGACGCCATTCCCAATGGCAATAACCGGTGAGCCATCTATACTCGCAGGTATCGTAACATAATAGCCTATAGCTCCAGTATAGCCAGTGATGGTTATTCCTCCATCCGAACGTTCCCAGTTAAAAACACCGTATTGTCCGCTTGGATTAGTACCAGAACCATTATTCATGCCGCCACCAGGGTTATTTCCGTCAGGGTCCCCTGTATTATCATCACATCCAACAACCGTAATTCCGAACACCAGCACCATTACCAGTATTCCCGCCAATAAAGTCATTTTCTTCATGACTTCCTCCTTAAAAATGAGTTTTTATGTATCTTTTTTTATACATTTAAGTAAAAAACTCGATAATTTGATATAATTTCAGGTAAAAAACCAAATAATTATATCAAATATGATACATCTATATATCAAATTTGTCAATAAATACTTATGGTCTATATCAATAATAATATAAAAATGTACTTGGAGCGTCTTGTAATAGATAACATTAAGCGAATACGCAAAGAAAAGGGTATTTCCCAGGAAAAATTGGCTGATGCATGTAATACAGCAACCAGTTATATTGGATTAATGGAAATTTATAAAAATGTTCCAAAATTATCTACAATTGAAAAAATCGCAAAAGCTCTTGATGTTGATCCATTAGAATTTTTTAAAGATAGGGAAAAGGTTCCTTTAAAAAAAGAAATTGAAATTCAGAATAAGAAAAAATCTATTTTGTTAATACTTGATAAAGAGTTAGATAATATTTTAAAAAATAATTAATCATATATAAATTTCAGATTTTAAGAATTTCAGTCTTTTCAATTTTTCTTGTGACAAAGCCCGCGGTGTCTCCTATGATTAAGTCAAGTGGAAAAATAAAAAAAAATCCACTTGGCCGCTCCTGCTCCTTCATGCGCAATTTTCTAAAATGAACTTCGGGGTAATTCTTTCCTGAGGTCCATTCCATTTCCGTGTTTCATAAGCCGTTTTACTTCGTAATACCGAGTACATAAGCTCAGCCATCTTACGGGCTATCGAAACTATTGTTTTCTTTTTGCTTTGCTCCTGTG
>Ga0099364_10000515_pt1 | contig 65233 bp, 75 predicted proteins | sample TergutTh196P3_FD_73070 | JGI IMG/M metagenome (GOLD analysis project Ga0099364, IMG submission 73070) | Microcerotermes parvus P3 segment gut microbial communities from Pointe-Noire, Republic of the Congo - Th196 P3 | ecosystem: Host-associated > Arthropoda: Insects > Digestive system > Gut ... | reverse complement strand
ATTTTATCCTTGTCGGCGGCGGCGACGTTTTGCATTTCGTTTTGCAAATCGTTAATCGTTGTGAGCAGTCTGCCGTAAAGCTCATTGATGTTGTTTGCAAGCTCCCCGATTTCGCCGGAAGATTTTACATTGCATTTTGCGTCCGGTGCAAGCGTTCTCATGTCGAGTGCCGCTTCCCCAATGGTTTTGACAGGCGCGGTGATTGTTTTGGCGTATATAAATGAAGCGACCGCGCTCAAAACTAAACTAATCAGCAAAACATAGGGCAGCACACCCAAAAGCACATCGCTTGCCTCATCAATCGGCTGCATGGATGAGGAGAGGTTGAGCGTGAGCGTGTTACCAACGGAATCAGTCAGCGTTTGTGAACCGTCAATAAGTCTTGTTGTTATGGTTATGCTTTCGGCGGGATAATCGAAATGACCGCTCTGCACCCGTGCCACCGATACGCCGATTGCCCGTGAAAAAAGAATCTCGCCGTATTTGTCAAGCAGAGTGATACTGTACTCATGCGATACCGCGAACTGCTCCAAAGCCTCTGTCATTTCACAGGTGTCTTTGTTGTTAAGCGAAGAAACAAGGCTGTCTAAATCTCTGTTTAACGCGTCTTGCTTATAATTTTTGTAAAATCGGGGTAGTAATACGCTGATAAGCAAAAAGGCAATGACGATTATTCCGATAATGAGCGACAGAGAGCTTACAAATGTTTTCGGAAATATTTTCATTGCCGCGCCTCCAATGGAGTGCCGGGTGCGTCGCACCTTACAACAAATCTATATCCGACATTCTTAACGGTTGCAATGCAGTCCGAGTCCAATTTCTTACGGATATTTTTGATATGCGTGTCAACCGTTCTGTCGGAAGAAACAGTATCAAGCCCCCATACGTTATCGAGAATCTGCCCGCGCGACACCACCTTGCCCTCGTTTTCGGCAAGAAACTTGAGTATGTCAATTTCTTTCGTTGTAAAATCTAAAGGACGATCATCTTTGCTCACGGTGTATGCAGAAAAATCAACAACAATATTTCCGATGGACAAAACAGTATTGTTAATGGGAGCGGCGCGTTTCAAAAGTGCTTCTACCCGTTTAACTAATACAGCAGGGGAGAATGGCTTAGTTACATATTCGTCAACCTGCAAGTCGAAACTTTTAATTTGCGTGTATTCATCACCGAGCGCGGTCAGCATGATGACGGGAATGTTCGTGAGTGAGCGGATATACTTCAAAACCTCAAGTCCGCTTTGCTTCGGGAGCATAATGTCAAGCACAGCCATGTCAATCTTGTTATCATAAAACACCGTTTCGGCTGCCTCGCCGTCGAAAACAGACAGGACATTGTACCCTGCGTCTTTGAGAAACTCGGTAATAACTTGGTTTGTGTTCTTATCGTCCTCGACAACTAAAATCGTTTGCATGACGAAGCCTCCATAATTTGGGTTTGACAAAATTTAATACGCAAATTATAACACGCAAATATGAAGTTGGCGTGAAGTTTTCGTGTCCGCTCACTAAATTCAATCCGAAACCTTGATTTGGTGCTCACTATAGAAATTGGATATAAAAATAAATGCGATTGGATATAAAAAAATAAATGTTGACGGAAAGCGGATTGAATGTTATTATCATCTGGCGAAAATAATCTTTATGTTTTGCTTTGTTTTAAACATACGAGACACGGGAGGTTACCCAAGTGGCCAAAGGGGGCAGACTGTAAATCTGTTGTCAGTGACTTCGGTGGTTCAAATCCACCACCTCCCACCAAACATAAAGGCATTGCAATCGCGGCGGTTGCAATGCCTTTTGCTATGCGTACTCTACACCCTACAGCATCTTAATAAAATTTTTCTGATCCTTGCGGTCTGTATAGCCGCAGGCTTTATAAAATTCATGGGCTCCGGTTCTGTATGCGCTACTCACTAAGCGGACGCCGATTGAATTAGCGTTTCTTGCCCAGTTTTCAACGGCGGTGACCAACGCCTGCCCGATACCTTTACCTCTGTGATCCTCATCAACGGCCAAAGCGAGGATATTTTTTAGTGAATCAGAATATGAACAGTCGTAATCCGTGGCATGAATATATCCGACAACCTCGCCGTTTACTTCCGCGACAAGCAATCGGGCATTTTGGTTATTTATAATAAATGCCACCCGTTTTCTGGTTTTATCTATGGGATAGTCATACCCAAGGCTAAATGTGTTGAGCAGATGGATGGCTATCGCGTCATTTACGGTGGCGGCCCGGATATGTGCCGATTGAGTATTGTCCAAAATTAAAAAGCCTCCCAAAACGAGTTTTTGCATATCGTGTCTTTTGATATAGCCTATTGCATACGCAAAATATAGCACAAATCAGCGTTAATGTAAACGCGCTATATTATTGAGTTGCAGGATTGCAGTGATAACATGGTTGAGGGCGGAGAAGGGAGTGTGGAGAAGTGAGCGCGGGTGCTATGGCTGCTAAGAACGTGTTGCAGGCACTGTAAGCGGACGGCTTGTCAGCGAAACAACCAGATCGCGAAGCACCACGAAAATTACCGCCGCAATTGCCAGCGCGGCTATCTTATAGTCAAAAATGTGTATGTACTCCATGACGAGCCATGCGTAAGCGAGAAATGAGCCGAAAACGCAAATAACGGGAACAAACCATCTGCGCTTGTCGTACAAAAACAATACAAGAGCCAAAATATCGGGCATATAGAAGAACCGGTCGTGCATTTGAGGGAGTAAAAACGGCATAATTATAGCGAACAAAAACGCAAGGCGTACAAAGTCAACGGTGTTTTCAAGCTCTTTGCGATGAACATAGGCAAAGTAGAGCAAACCGAGGACGGCGACTCCCGCGGCATAAAGGCCGACCGTCTTGAAATTTGCAAACTCCACATTTTGGAAAAATTGCCATATGTTGACGGCGTTTAGCGTGAGATAATGATAGGTGTTTGTTTGCTTGAGATAGACAAACAGCAAATCCTCTATGGGATAACCCGCGAGAAACGCAGGAAAAAGCATACCAAGATAAACGGCAAAAAAGACCCAAATGTCTTGTAATTGCAGTTTCTTTTTTATGACGAAAACGGCAAAAATCGGCATGATGAAAGCGGCTTGCAGCTTAAAGGATAAGGCAAGCGCGATAAACGCGAAAGCCGTACGGCTTCGCGAGGTGAGGGCAAAGTAGAAAGCTCCGACGGCAAAGGCGGTATAAATCGAATCGCATTGCCCCCACATTGAGCTGTTGATAATAACGGTGGGGACGGAAAACGCGAGTAAAAACGCGAGTATGTGCATATTGACGCTTTTTGTTTTCAGCGAAACGAGCTTCATCACGAAATACGCAAGGACGGCGTCGAAAATCACGGATAAATATTTGATAAGATATAGGTCTGATATGTTCAGTCTCGCGAAAATATTCAAAAAGTACATATAGGGCGGATTATAATTGCCGACTTTCACGCCCAATCCTTCCCAAAATGACATTTCCCTATATTGCGAGACCCAGCGGCCAAGCGAGTGGATGTAGTCAAAGGATTCATAGTAAAACAGGGCGTTTCGCACAATGAGAAGAGCTGATAGGGCGACGGCCGAAAATAAAAAAGCGGATATAAGCTCAGGCATACTCATTTGTTTTGCGTCTGCGATGCCGGTGCCATCGCGGTTTAATTGTGCGCCGTTTTGAGACTGGGTTTGAATGTCATTTTCGTTTATCATATAAAAAGCCCATTCCTTTCTGCTTTAAACATGGTATAATGTTCATGGTATAATGTTAGCACATAAAAAAGTTTATTTCAATCCGGGTGTGTACCGCACCGAAAGGAATCTCCAAACAATGACACTTTACGAAGAACTCAAAGAACGCGGCCTCATAAAGCAAGTAACTAACGAACCTATAATAGGCGACATGATTAACGCCGGAAAAGCGATATTCTATATCGGCTTTGACCCGACCGCCGACTCGCTTCATGTCGGGCACTTCATGGCGCTTTCCTTTATGAAGAGGCTTCAAATGGCGGGCAACAAGCCAATCGCGCTCATAGGCGGCGGTACGGGCATGATCGGCGACCCGTCGGGCAGAACGGATTTGCGCGACATGATGACGGTCGAGGTGATTAACCATAACGCTGATTGCTTTAAGGCGCAAATGTCGAAATTTATTGATTTTTCGGAAGATAAGGCGATTATGGTAAATAACGCCAATTGGCTCTGCGGGCTTAACTACATAGATTTTTTGCGCGAGTTTGGCGGCGCTTTTTCGGTAAACAAAATGCTTGCGGCGGAATGTTACAAGAGCCGCATGGAAAAAGGTTTGTCGTTTCTTGAGTTTAACTACATGGTATTGCAAAGCTATGATTTTTATGAGCTTTACAAACGCTATGGGTGCAATATGCAGTTTGGCGGCGACGATCAATGGTCAAATATGCTCGCGGGCACAGAGCTTATCCGCAAAAAACTCAGCGTTGACGCGCACGCGCTGACAATTACGCTGCTGCTCAACTCCGAAGGGAACAAGATGGGCAAAACCGCAAAAGGCTCTGTCTGGCTTGACCCGGGCAAAACAACGCCGTTTGAGTTCTATCAATATTGGAGAAATGTTGCCGACGGCGATGTTATAAATTGTTTAAAAATGCTGACGTTTTTACCGCTCGGGCAGATAAAGGAGATGGAGTCTTGGAGCGGTGAGAAATTAAACGGCGCAAAGGAAATACTTGCCTATGAGCTGACCGCGCTCGTGCACGGTAAAAAAATCGGCGAAGAGGCGCGTGAAACGTCAAAAGAGCTTTTCAAATCGGGCATGGCCTTAGATATGCCGACGCTGACGCTGACGGATGCCGATTTTGGCGGCGATGGCAACACGACCGGCGGCAGAATTGATATTTTATCCTTGCTTGTAATGTCGGGTCTTTGCCATTCAAAGACTGAAGCTCGGCGCAATGTTGACCAAGGCGGAGTAGAGGTAAACGGCGAGGTTGTGAAAACAATTTCAGCCTCGTTTGCAAAAAATGATTGCTGCGGCGACGGTCTGATAATACGCAGAGGCAAGAAAAACTACAGGAAAATTATTGCGGTGTGAACGTCAGCGTGAGGCGGCGTTATTTTCCCGCCATACAGGCAGCAACAGATACGCGCCCGGCTGCGCGAAAGACGTTTTGACATTGACGGAGAACATATATGAAGATTGCCGATACGAAAAACTCATGTTGCGCACAAGCCGGAGACCGGGAATATGACGATTGGCGCGGCATAATATCAAACGTCAAGGTCTATGACATTGACGAATGTATTAAAGCGTCAAAATATCCGATGGCCACCGACACCGGAGAAGTTGACGATCAAATAACCGGCACACAGCTTAAACTTACCCAATCGGGCAAGGGTGAAGGCCACGATCAGTTTTTGACCGGAATCCGCGTCAATTTTGACCTGACATGCAGTATAAAAATGTGGACGGAAGCGGAAAGATACAGGTTTCTTGAATTTGTGTCGTCGCAGTCCACGATGCACCGCATAGCCAAATTTGATTTGGACAAGCAATATATGAAATATGTAGACCCGCGTATTGTTAAAATAATGAACGAACTCAAAGATACATATAACGACATTGAGGATAAAGCCTCGCAGGAAGCAAAAAACGCGTATCTAAAGCTCCTATACTCAAACCCATGCGGCTTTAAACTCACGGCAAGGCTTACGACCAATTACCGCTCGCTCAAGACGATCTATTCGCAAAGACGCTCGCACAGATTACCCGAGTGGCAGCTTTTTTGTGATTGGATCGAGACGCTTCCCCATGCCGCCGACTTTATAATCGGCTCCAAGACGGAAAAACGCGCCAAAAAACTTGACGCCTAAGAGCCGACGCGCTTTTGGGCAATCATTTCGCTCCCGGTTTTGACCGAATCTATGCCGTATTTGCGTTGAAGTTTCATGATAGCGGCATCTTTTTTTTGCGCTTGCCCGTCAGTTTCCGAATCAAAGAGAGAAGCCTGCCTTGAAACCGTATCGGTAAAACCGCCGAGCGAGATTCCGACCAGCCTGACCGGACGCTTCTCAATTTTATCGAGCAAGGCTGCGGCCGTGCCGTAAATATCGTCCGCTTTGTTTGTGCCCTCACCGCTCACAGAGCGGGTTATCTTTGTCATGCCCTTGTATGTGACCTTTAACGTGACCGTGCGGCAAAAAACGCCCTCAAGCCTTATCTGGAAACTTAGCTCCCGCGCTATCAGACGGAGCACGTCTTTTAGGTATTCAAAATCCGATATATCCTGCTGGAAGGTTTGCTCTTTACCCAGTGAGCGGGATTTAGACTGGGCGGCCACCTCGCGGTTATCAATGCCGTCGGCCAAATCCACGATATGCCTGCCGTGGTTGCCCAGCGTGCGGATGATCGCTTGCCGGTTGGCGTAAATGTCCCGGACAGTATGGACCGCGAGCTTTTGCAGCTCGGCGGCGGTTTGCGCCCCCACGCCATATATGATCCTCACGTTTCGGTCAATGATAAGGTTCCTCAAAGACTCGGGATTATTTATTTCAAAAAAGCCGTCGGGCTTTTTTTCTTCACTGGCAAGTTTTGCAGACATCATGGAATAACCGATACCCACAGAGCAGGTGAGTCCGGTACGGTCTTTGGTTTTCGCCTTTATTTCATGCCCTATCTTTGCCGCGCCGCCAAATACTTTCATGGTGAGGGTCACGTCCAAAAAGCCTTCATCGAGCGAAACAGATTCGACGATATTCGTGTAGCTGTTCCAAATATCATGTATCAGTTCGGAAGCCTCTTCATATTTGCGTATATCCGGGCGCATATATATCCCGTCCGGGCAGAGGCGGTGCGCCTCGCTTATGGGCATGGCAGAGCGCACGCCATATTTTCGGGCTTCGTAGCTGCAAGTAGATACCACGCCACGCTCGCCCGGCAGTGCGCCGATAATCAGAGGTTTGCCGAGGAGGTTCGGGTCATCTCTGACCTCGACGGCGGCATAAAATGCATCCATATCCACATGAATAATCGTCTTGTCCACTTTGACACCTTGTATAATGATTATGAAAAGTTGATTTGTTCAAACTCGCAAATGTCATAATAACCGAGCCTTGAGTAAATGCCCCGGGAAGTCTTATTGGCGGATTCGGCAAACAGGCAGCAAAATGTTTTTTTACGCGCCAAAATCGAATTGGATAACTCGCCGACTACCGCGGTAGCGTAACCGTGTCCTCGGTATAGCGGCGGAGTATATACCCAAGTTATTACGCCGCCGTTTGGCGTTTTGCGCCCGTAAACCGCCTGAGATACGGGGACGCCGTCTTCCCAGATGTAATGGATATCAAGCCCGAGGCGCGTCCGTATGCGCTCTTTGTTTTCGGCGAAAGAAAATTGGTGCGCCGGGACGCGGCAATCGGCGGAAAACGCCTGTTCCCAAAACGGCACGAATGAAAGATCGTCTTCGGCAAGCTCCCTGCATATACCGGAAGGCTTATCATACTGTGCCGGCTTTGTTAATTTCATGAGATGCATAGGCACTCTTACAAAGGTATCCGCACCGCCCTTGGCAAAAGCGTTGGCAAAGCTGTTTGCCAGTTCGGTTTTCGCAAAAACGCCGGACGGATCAAATCCTATATTATGCAGCATATCAGAGAGCAGCCCGACAGAGTCGCGGAGGCAAGAGGATGCGGCGCGGCGGGGTGCGCACAGCAGCATATTGAACGGCTTCGTGCAAAGCGCGACAAGCGATATGCCGCCTTGCGCGTCGGTAACGGTGGCCATGAGCCATCCGTCATTACTTTTTGCGTTGGCCTCGCTGATAATGCTGATGGGCAAATTATTGCATACCTCATCAGAAATCAAGATGTCAAAAACATCAGCGCGAAACTCTTCCAGACTGTCATATCGCCGAAACTTCATAGTTGTATTATTACACTATTTGCGGTATAATTCAAGTGGAAAATGCAATGCGTAGCCGTGCCGCCATGAAAAATAATCACACCCCAGACCCTTGCGCTCGAAAGGCTGTTTTTTATCCCTACGCTCAGACAAGAGGCGCATCCATGCGCCTAACTCGCGCGCTCCGCGTCCATGCTCCGCTGACGGGACAAAAATACAGCCTTCCTCACCGGATCTGGGCCGAAAAAAAACAAGAGGGCAGTATCATGAAACAAGACATAAAAGCCATTGTGCTTGCCGCGGGAAAAGGCAAAAGGCTTAGAGCGGAAGATGACGACGCGCCAAAGGTAATGCGCCGGGTATGCGGCAAGCCGATGATTTGGTATGTCCTTGACGCCTTGTCATTCGTCGAAAAAAAAGATACTATAATCGTCGTCGGATATAAGAAGGATTGCATTACCGCCTATCTCGCAAAAAAAGGCGGCGGCTATACGTTTGCGCTTCAAGCCGAGCAGCTTGGCACCGGTCACGCGGTCATGGCCGCTTCCGATAACCTTATCGGTTATACGGGAGCGTTGCTTGTATGCTATGGCGATATGCCGGCAATACAAGGCGAAACGTATCAAATGCTGCTTAGAAAGCACGTTGAGGGAAAAAACAATTGCACTTTGCTATCGGGTATTTCGGATAACACGATGTCCTATGGCAGGATTTTACGTGACGAAAACGGGGTATTTTGCCGTGTTGTAGAGGACAAAGACTGCACAGACGTGGAGCGTGAAATCAAAGAACTCAATACGGGCGTATATGTCTTTGATACGCCGATGCTGCTCAAATCGCTGAAAGAACTTAAAAACAACAATTCACAAGGTGAATACTACATAACGGATGTACCGGAGATTATGAAAGAGCACGGGGCTCGCGTCGGCGTTTATACGGCAAATTTAGGAGAAGAGATGATTGGCGTAAATACGCCAGCTGATCTCGATACGGTTGAAAAGATATTGAGGGAGCGAAGCCGTTTTTCGGCAAAATGACCGCTCCCAAGACGGAAAATGGCATATCGGAAAGGAGGCTGCAAAAGTGGCGGATCATGAACTGAGTTATGATGAGATAATGAACATTATAGAAGAAAGAGACAGGGAAGAGGAAAAGGATCGCAGGAAGAAAAAAGATTGGATTACTAAAGTGCCTGTCGCGGTAAGCCTTTTTGCGTGGTGTATTCTGACTGCTACATGGGTGGTTTTCGATTACTATAATCCGTTCAAGCGCACCATGAGCAGGGTCTTTGCCTCTACCCCAAAAGGTTTATCGGCGGAGCAGGCAGCGTCCGTGACGGCATGGCGGGGAGTTCCCGTAAATATAATGTACATAATGCTGATGTCGGCGATAGGGCTGTGCGTGGTGGCGTTTTTCGTCAACCGGCTGCGTATGCGAAGAAAGACCGATAAATACAGAAAAACCGTATTCTTTGTGGGCGGCGTTTCAATAATAGCGTTTATAGTCTTTCTGATATATTTTGTACCCATGAATATCATCGGCAATTGGAGCTGAACAAAAACACAAGCCGCCTGTTTTATTTTTTAATGCAAAAAAATATTTTTTAATCTTTTTTATCCGCATAAGATTTACAGGTATCACAATAATTCATACCTTTACAAGGCGCGGCTGATGAAATATCTACATATCAAGCGCCCGATAACCTTGTAATCCCAAAGATTTGTTGTTGACAAACGATTTTCAATCTGTATAATGACAATGCATAACATATGCGGCGCTTGCAGATAAGCGCGGATATCCTTGCTCCCGGCGCGGCTCGGGAGCCATAAACTCTCAAATAGATACTGACGAGCGATTGGTTTCGACTGTGTACGGTATAAAACAAGAGAGTAGGCCAGAAGGAGGTGTTAAGACATGGCAAAGACCACGGCCAAATACGAGTTGATGTATATCATTGACTTGGATATTGGTGACGAGCAAATCGCGGCGACGGTTGAGAAATTTAAATCTCTCATCGAAGCGAACGGAACGGTGGACGAACTTGATGAAATTGGTAAGAAAAAACTTGCATACCTGATCAATGACAAACCCGATGGGTATTATGTACTCGTCAAGTTCACATCAGTTCCGAATTTTCCCGCTGAGCTTGACCGAGTTCTCAAAATAACAGACGGCATTATGAGATCACTCATAACCGTCATCGGAGAATAGGAGAATTATTATGAACCAAATCGCAATCATGGGCAGGCTCACACGCGACCCCGAGCTTCGGGAAACGGCAAACGGCACACCGGTAGCATCATTTTCACTCGCGGTAGACAGAGGTTATACGCCAAAGGACGGCGGCGAGCGGCAGACGGACTTTATCAACTGTGTGGCATGGCGGGGAACCGCGCAATTTGTCAGCAAGTACTTTGTAAAAGGAAAGATGGCGGCAGTGACGGGACGTTTGCAGATACGCAGCTATACCGATAAAGACGGCAACAACCGCCAAGCCGCGGAGGTCGTGGCGGATAACATCTACTTTACGGGCGACAATAAGGGCTCAGACGGCAATAGAATTGCCGCAAACCCAAAAGATGATTTTGCTATCGGCAATATATCACCGGTCGAGAGTTCCGATTTTGCGGAAATTGACATGGACGACGGGGATTTACCGTTTTAATGTATTCTCAGTTTTATTTCGCGCCGCCGCGCAAAGTCTTTTTGCCAAAGAGACGTGCACTTTGGCCGCGAGGGAGAAATCATCAGCCTTAACGTAAATAAGGTTAGCACAGTTAGAGAAAGGAGGAATTAAATTGCCGGAAGACAGAGACAGAGACAGAGACAGAGACAGAGGAGACAGAGATGGCAGGCCGCAATCGCGTAAACGCAGGAAAGTATGCCAATTCTGCGCCGATAAAAGTCAAGACATAGACTATAAGGATGTCGCAAGGCTTCGCAAATGCATTTCAGAACGCGCAAAGATACTTCCGCGCCGCACCACCGGTGTTTGCGCGAGGCATCAAAGACGCCTGATGATAGCCATCAAACGCGCCCGCCAAATCGCGCTCTTGCCGTATGTATCGGATTGACGAGATGGCGTCCGCATAGCGAAATTACGTTATTTACACATTAGTACCCGCTTATTGCAACGCTTTGAGGAAATGTTTCATTATGAAACATTTCCTCTTGCTGTTGCGTCCCTTGCGCTCATTCCTCACCGGGTCGCAAGTATAACGACTGTCTGTCATGTTTTCCAAAAAAATATGACACATATCATGTAAATATGATACAATGGTCGCTGCGAATGGGTAAAAAAACGGCAAAGGAGAAAAAAATGTTACGCACACACCTTGCGACACAGCTAAAAAAAGAGAATATCGGAGAAAAAGTCCGCTTGTCCGGATGGGTAAACGCAATACGCGACCACGGCGGCGTCAAATTTATTGACCTGCGCGATTTTAGCGGGATAATGCAAATCGTATTGCACAACGACTCTATGCTGACAGGCGTAAACCGCGAAGCGGTCATATCCGTTTGCGGCAAACTTCGCGCCCGCAGTGATGATACAATAAATACAAAGCTGGAAACGGGATATATTGAAGTATATGCGGACAGTCTTGAAATACTCGGCTCTTGCAAAAATATGCTGCCGTTTGAAATTGACGAATCAAAGGCGACACGCGAAGATTTGCGCCTTATGTACCGCTATTTGGATTTACGCAACGCGAAGCTCCGCGACAACATGATATTGCGCTCCGCAATTATCGCCCATATCCGCGAGCATATGACGAAACTGGGTTTTCTCGAGATACAAACGCCGATACTTACGGCATCGTCGCCGGAAGGGGCGCGTGACTTCCTTGTGCCGAGCAGAAAGCATAAGGGCAAGTTTTACGCGCTGCCTCAAGCGCCGCAAATATTCAAGCAGCTTCTCATGGTTTCGGGATTTGACAGATATTTCCAAATCGCCCCTTGCTTTCGTGACGAAGACGCGCGCAGCGACCGCACACCCGGTGAGTTTTATCAGCTTGATTTTGAAATGGCGTTTGCCGAGCAGGAAGATGTGTTTGAAGTGACACAGTCGGTTTTATATGACACATTTACCAAATTCTCGGACAAAAAAATATCGCCAAAACCCTTCAAGCGTTTTACATATGAAGAGGCCAAGCTAAAATACGGCGGAGACAAACCAGACCTGCGCAACCCGCTTATCATTTGCGATTTGACGGAATTTTTTAAAGCTACGGAGTTTGCCTTGTTTAAGGGCAAACCTGTCAGGGGTATTGTCGCCGACTGCTCGGATAAGCCAAGGAGCTTTTTTGACAATTCACTCAAATACGCGATGGAAATCGGCATGAAAGGGCTTGGCTATCTGACGCTTACAGACGGTGATTTTAAAGGCCCGATTGAAAAATTCCTTTCACCCGGACAAAAAAGCGATCTCATAGAGCTCACAGGCATGAAAAATGGGGAAACTCTTTTCTTCATATGTGACAATGCCGCAGTAGTTGACGAGCTTGCCGGAAATATCAGAACATGGCTCGGCAAGTCGCTCGATCTTATTGATTTGAACACGTTTGAGTTTTGCTTTATCACCGATTACCCAATGTATGAATACAACCCCGAAAGCAAAAGCATTGAATTTACCCACAACCCGTTTTCCATGCCAAAGGGCGGTCTTGAAGCGCTCTCGTCAAAAGACCCGCTTGACATATACGCTCATCAGTACGATATAGTCTGCAATGGCGTAGAGCTTTCGTCGGGAGCGGTTCGCAACCATTCGCCGGAAATCATGAAAAAAGCCTTTGAAATAGCGGGATATGCGGAAGAGGAACTCTATAAACGGTTTGGCGCGTTGTATACGGCCTTTCAGTATGGCGCGCCCCCTCATGCAGGCATGGCGCCCGGTATAGACAGAATAGTTATGCTTATAGCCGGAGAAGAGACACTCCGCGATGTCATAGCTTTTCCGTTAAACTCAAATGCACAAGATTTATTGCTCGGTGCGCCAAATACCGTCACGGAAATACAACTGCGTGAAGCCAATATCAAGATAAGATAATCGGCCGTTGAAATTAGGCGCGGCTGCTTACCTGCCGGACAGGAGAGCAGCCGTGCTTGATTATAATGTAACTTACAACAAAGCGGTCATAAAATCCATTCCGAGAGCGGAGCATGGATGCGGAGCGTCCGAACCGTCTGCGCAGGGATGACGCAGTGGTTCGGGGAGGAATGATTTTATGACAGCGAAGGAATAGAAGCGGGAGACTTATGATTTTGTTAAAATCCGAAATGGGTCTTGTGCGTTTTGCCGAAACATTAAAGCTGCTTTAATGTTTTTTGCGTATTTTTTGGCAAAAATGGCGTTTATTTTGCGGTGCAAAAAAATAAATAGGTGATTTTAATGTGGAGAATATTGTAGAGATAATTTGAAAAGTTATCTGTTTTCAACATATGTAAAGTATGAATTTTCTACATTTAAAATCATAAATAAAAAAAGAAAAAAATATCGAAAAAAGTCTTGACATTAGAGTTCCTTTAATCTGTATGATTAATTTCCGTAGGAAAAGATTGCCGACAAAATACTGCCGCATATCGGGTGCAAAACTGCCGGACACGTTTTTCTTCGGAGAGGAGGAAATTATGAGTCTGGGAGAAAAATTAAGAAATCTTCGTTTAAAGACAAGACGAACGCTCGACGAACAAAGCAAATTACTGAAAGTTTCCATGAACTCCGTATATCGCTGGGAGCATGATTTAGCCATGCCGAGGCGATCGGCCCTCAAGCTGATGGCGGATTACTTCGGAGTGCCGATGGACTGGCTCTTGGCGGACAACTCCGCGGCCTCTCTCATCAATGAATCGGAGCAGACTTTACTGAGTATGTTTCGAAAATTGCCGGGCAATACGCGCTATAAGGTTCTCGGATATGTGGAACGTATATGCGTAGAAGAAAGCTCTATTGAGTATCAGCACAATATTCCGGCAAATAACGAATATAAAGATATAATGTAAATATCTGCGCCCCTTGCGCTCGAAACCGGGTCGCCAATAATAACAGATTGAAAAGCGGATAGGGGAGACGGCAAAACAATCTGTTGTGCTAAAGGGGATAAAATGGTAGAATGTAACTGACCGCAAAGCGGTCATAAAATTCATTCCGAGAGCGGAGCATGGATGCGGAGCGTCCGGAACCGTCTGAGCACGGATGACGCAGTGGTTCGGGGAGGAATGATTGAGGCAACCATCGAAACCCCTATCACGGCAATCTAACGGCAATTTTTATCTTGCTCGTTCAGGATTTTCGGAAGTTGCCTTTTTGGCGGCGAAGTAATAGAAGCGGGAGACTTGTGATTTTGTTAAATCATTCTATCATTTTTGAGGAACAGCACATATGTTTAAAATTTTGTCCGCAAAAGAGGCAATCAGCCTGATAAAAGACGGCGATACGATTGCGATAAATTCTTTTATCGCGTGGTCAAACCCGGAAGCCCTCCACGACGCCCTGTATGAACGCATCGTAGAAACAAAAACACCTAAGGGGCTCAACATTTTCTGTGCGGCCGGCTTTGGGGCATGGGATGAAAACCGTTTGGGCGACCGATATATGAGGCTCGGCGCGGTAAAGGAAGTCATAGCAGGTCATTACGGCGGTATGCCGGGCGCGGTAAAAGCGGCGCTTGCCGGAGAAATTGAAGCATACAACCTGCCGTTGGGCGTATTGTCGCAAACGGTACGCGCAGCCGCGGCGGGAAAAGATTGGATGCTAAGCGAAATCGGAATAGGCATTTTTTGCGATCCCCGTGTTGACACATACGCGCTCAATGATATTTCAAAGCGAGAGCTTGTCAAGGTCGTTGAAGTCGAAGGCAAGGAATATTTGCTTTACTACACGCCAAAACCCGACATTGCGTTTATCAAAGGAACAACCGTTGACCCGAACGGAAACATCTCATTTGAGAAAGAATACTTGATTGTTGACGCCCTTGCGGTCGCGCAAGCGACAAAGCGCAACGGGGGTACCGTCATTGTCGAGGTGGAGCGCGTGAGCCACGAATTTTCACGCCCGCGCAACGTAATAGTTCCCGGAATTCTTGTTGATGTCGTCGTAGTGTGCGATAATTCCTATGAGCACAACAGCTATAATCCCGCATTGTCGGGTGATGTTCATGTGCCCGCTACGCAAATGGATTATTACATAAACAAGCTGTCGGGAGATAATAATTTCAAAAAGCCCACCGGCAGTAAAAACCGCGACATCGTGGCTGACATAATAGGAAACCGCGCCGCAAAGGAGCTGCGCCCGGGACATACCGTAAACTTAGGCATCGGCATACCTGAAAATGTCGGAGTACACGCTTCAAAACAAGGATTGTTGAAGGATATATATATTACGGTGGAAGCGGGCGGAATTGGCGGGCTTCCGGCGCCCGGGCTTGCTTTTGGGGCGACGATTGGCGCAGATATGATAAGCGAGATGTCTACGCAGTTTGATTTTTACGAGGGAGGCGGGCTTGACATTTGCTTCCTCGGAGGCTTGGAAGTTGATATGTACGGCAATGTCAATTCGCATAAGATGGATGGTTATTATGCCGGAATCGGCGGCTTTGCCAATATCACACACGCGACGAAAAACATTGTTTTTTGCCTGACATTTACTACGAAGGGTCTTGAAATAACGAGTAAAGACGGCAAGGTAGCAATAAATCGGGAAGGCAGCATCCGAAAATTTAAACGCGAGGTATCGGCGGTGAGTTTTTCGGGAAAACACGCCATATTGCGCGGACAAAGAGTCATATATGTCACGGAACGCTGTGTGTTTGAGCTGACGGAAAACGGATTAAAGCTAATCGAGGTATATGACGGCATTGACGAGAAAAGTCAAATACGCGATATGCTTGATTTTGAAGTGTAGCTTTTCGTATTTTGCGATAGGCCGATGGAAAGGTATCCGGTACAATGCGTATAGCACTTTTTACGGACACATATTATCCGAGAATAAACGGAGTGGCGACATCTGTCCTCATGCTGAAAAACAAGTTTGAAGCAATGGGGCACGATGTGCTTATTGTGACGACCACCGACCCGGATGCCTCGCTGATTGAAGAGAATATTATAAGGATTTCCAGTATTCCGTTTAGGACACAACGGCTCGGCGCGGTCGCGGGCCCGAAAATCACTAAAAAAATCCGGGAATTTGCCCCTGAAATTATCCATACACACTCGGAATTTACACTGGGTAATTTAGGCCGCGCAATGGCAAGAAAACTTAAAGTGCCGTATGTTCACACCATGCATACCGTTTGGGAGTTTTATACCGAGCACCTTATCCGTCTTGACGTGCTCGAACCGGTATTGCAGGCCGCCGCACGAAAATATACAGCAATGACGTGCAATAAAGCGTACAGAGTCATCGTGCCGACAAAAAAGGTCATGGATTTGGTGCGCTCTTACGGAGTTTTACGAAAAATCGTCGTAATACCCACGGGAATCGAGCTTGACAGGTTCGCTCCCGAAAAGTGCGATGCAAAGCAGATTAAAGATATACGCGCACAGCTTGGCATACAAGACACAGATAAGGTCCTAATCAATATAGGCAGGATCGAAAAAGAGAAAAATTTAACTGAGCTTATTTTGCTGTTTCAAAATTATTTGCTTGCCAATAATGACGTTAAGCTGGTTTTTGTCGGAGACGGAACGGCAAAAAAAGATTTGGAAAAATACGCTGCGGATGTGGGGCTGCAAGACCGGGTGATATTTGCGGGTGAAAAGCCGTGGAGCGAAATAAATATGTATTACAGAATCGGGGATGTATTTGTCGGTTCGTCCATCAGCGAGGCGCAAGGTCTTACATATATTGAAGCGATGGCGTCCGGGCTTCCTATCATAGCAAAAGAAGATCGCTGCTTGGAAAATGTTTTGAGCGTCGGCGAAAACGGTTATATGTTTACCGGCGAAGAGAGCCTTGTGGCGGCGGCTGACTCACTGCTTTGCGACTTGGAAAAACGCCGCAGTTTTTCGGCGCACGCCTCCCGGTCGGCTCAGACATTTTCGTCTCAGGCATACGCCGAAAATGTCCTCGCTTTATATAAAGAACTCATAAAATAAGCGCGATATATGTGATTTTGTTAGACCAGGCGCATTATATGACCTGATTTTGTCAATATATGGAGAAAATATGGACTATATAGGTATCGCTATAAGATTTCTCGGCAGCTTTGGACTGTTCATTTTCGGAATCAGCCTTTTATCGCGCGGGCTTCAAAAAACAGCGGGAAGCAAAATGAAGCGTATTCTCGCGGGAGTTTCAAAAAACCGTTTTAGCGGAGTTCTTTTTGGGGCGGGCGTTACGGCATTGATTCAAAGCTCGGCGGCGACGACCGTCATGGCCGTAGGGTTTGTGAATGCCGGGATCATAGCCTTGCCGCAAATTGTCGGGATTATAATGGGGGCGAATGTAGGTACGACCATGACCTCATGGCTTGTATCGAGCGTGGAGTGGGCGGAATTTCTGCGCCCTGACGCGATTGGCGCGGTTTGCGCGGCGGCGGGGGCGCTTTTGCTGCTCTTTTCAAAGGGGAAGCGGATAAGGAACATCAGTGAGGTCATAGTGGGTTTTGGCGTCTTGTTTTTGGGGCTTTCGCAGATGCCCGCGGCTTTGAGGCCGCTTGCGGAGCTTGATTTTGTCGGAGAGTTATTTCTCACAATGGGCGCAAATCCGATTCTTGGTATCATTGCGGGAGTCATAGTTACGGTCATTATTCAAAGCAGCGCGGCGTCAATCGGCATACTTCAGTCTATGGCGCTGGCGGGACTTGTGCCGTGGAACGCGGCCATATACATTGTTCTCGGCCAAAATCTCGGAACCTGCCTCACCGCCGTAATATCCGCCATAGGCGCGACAAAAAACGCAAAAGCGGCGGCATATATTCATTTGGTGTACAATATTATGAGCGCGGCGGTGTTTGGCGTTGCCTCGGTAATATTCTTTACCTTTATAAATGGAGCGGCGGGCGCGTTTGCGGTCAGCGCGACCAATATCAGCATGATACATACCGGCTATAATATCGCCTCAATAATCTTACTGTTCCCGTTTGGCAAAATCATATTGAAGATTTCCGGGAAGATGGCCGGTATCGGAAAACCCGGCGGTGAAAATGACGAATCCGACCTGCCGGAGCTTGACGAGCATATTTTGCAAACCCCGCAATATGCTTTGGAAAACAGCAAATCCGCGATTTTGAAGCTGATGAGATTTATGCGCGCAAATCTCGTGGTTGGGATAAGCCTTTTTCTGGAAAAGGATTATAAAAAAACGGGCGCGTTTTGGAAGCAAGCGGAGCGGATAGAAAAAATCAACACGGGGATCAGCGAGTTTTTGACAGAGCTTTACAATACAGGCTTAAGCAGTGATGAAAGCGTATTGGCGGCGGCATATATACATATCACCATCAGCCTAAAGCGTATAAGCAATAGGGTAAAAGGCTTTACCGCGCTTGCCGCGAGCCTGCGTGACAGCGGGATAAAGGATAGCTATGCAGGGGCGCGCAAGGTCATGGAGCTATATGAGCGGACAATGCTCTGCTACAAGGATATGATCGGCGCTTTTGAATCGGGCGATACTGATTTGATCAATAAAACCATGTGCGAGGCGGATAATATTGATAAGCTGCGGGTGCGTTTTAAGGCGGAGCATTTTAAGCCGGTCTCGGGCAAAGAGCATAAGGTCGAAATCGGTATGCTATACTCGGAGGCGGCCAGGCATTTAGCCCGCATTACGCACAATATAAAAAGCGTCGTTGAGACGATCCCTCACACGGAAAAACCCGAAGAGGCTATCGGCGAAGCCTTTATAAGAAGATAGGCAGACTCGCAGGACCCGGTCAGCGCGGCGACAAAAAAGCGCGGTATAAAAAATAGTAAAGAATACAGAAAAGAGGATAAAAAATTGATAGGTGATTTTAAGCGTTACGACATGACCCGGAGACCAAACAGGCAGTGGCATATACTGCGGCCCATTACATGGCTTCTTAGCTATCCCGATTGTATCATGCACAAGGCGCGGATAAATAAGGACGGTATTCCGGCAGATTTAAAGCCTCCGTACTTTTTGCTTTGCAATCACAATTCTTTTTTAGATTTTAAGGTCATGACAAAAGCGGTTTTTCCGCATAGGGCAAACTATGTGGTTGCCATAGACGGGTTTTTGGGTCGCGGCTGGCTGCTTAGAGCTGTCGGATGCATATGCAACCGCAAATTTGTCAGGAGCTTTAACTTGGTTATAAATATGATGAAAGCAAAGGACAACGGAGATATTGTCGCGCTTTTTCCCGAAGCGCGTTACTCTTTGTGCGGAACTACCGCGATAATACCGCCGTCGCTCGGCAAGATGGTAAAGAAAATGAACATCCCGCTCGTTGTGCTTCTCATGCACGGGCATCATATCAACTCTCCCTTTTGGAATACCGGAAATCGCAAGGTCAAGCCTGTTGAGTCGGAAATGAAGCTGATCTGTACGGTCTCCGATGTACAAAAACTTTCTGTCGAGGAAATCAACGAAAAAATCACTCTCGCGTTTCAATATGATGAATATGCGTGGCAAAAAGAGCGTGGCATACGCATAAAATCAAAGAAGCGAGCCGAAGGGCTGCACAAGGTTTTATATCAATGCCCCGCTTGCAAGGCGGAGTATCGCATGTCGTCTTGCGGCATTTTGCTCCGGTGCGATGCGTGTGGCAAAGAGTGGGAGATGAGCGAGCTTGGCGAGCTTTCCGCACTCTCGGGCGATACGGAGTTTTCGCACATTCCCGATTGGTACGAATGGGAGCGCGGAAATGTGCGCGAAGAGGTAGCCGAGGGCAAGTATTCATGGACTTGTGAAAAAGTGCGCGTTGAGTCGCTGCCAAATGACAAGAAGTTTATCGTGTTTCCCAATCGCGCCAAGCTCACGCATGGCATGGACGGATTTTCTTTGTCCGGCTCATACAACGGTGAGGATTATGACATACACTGGCCGGTGGCGGGTATGCACGCCTGCCATATCGAGTATGATTATTTTGGGCGCGGGGATTGCGTCGATCTTAACACAAACGACGATACGTTTTATCTATTCCCGGAGGAGGGCGATTTTGCCGTGACAAAAATAAGCCTTGCCGCCGAAGAGCTTTACAAAAAGCGCACTGTGTAAAAATGCGGACTTTCGAGCCCGAAATCAACAAGTGCTCAGTATTCTTGCGGACATGGGGTCAATGGCGATAGAGGCGGCGTCGCTTGAGCTTTTTGGTTCGCCGCTCATAAGGTCTGTAAAGCTGCCGCTCATGTGCGCGGCGAGATTGACAGTTTCGCCTTGCCCGCCGATATTGACCGCGATATAGACACGCTCGTCCCCAAACGCGCGTTCAAAAACATACGGCTTTTGATACTCGAGGCTTATCTGCCTGTAAGCACCGTATTTTAGGGCGTTGCTTTGGCGGCGCACATCCGCCAGCTTTTTGATATATGAGCAAAGCCAAGTCTCATCGCCGGGCGGATTTTCTATGTCTATATAAGGGCGCAGCGGCGCGTCAGAGCCAGGTATCGCTTTTCCCTGTATGCCCCATTCACTGCCATAATATACAGACGGGATGCCGGGCAAAGTAAAAAGGAGCGCATGGAGAGTTTTCAAAAAGCCGGGACTTCCGATATTGCTCGCTATGCGCGGCTGGTCGTGGTTGTCTATGAAATTATATAAAGGCAGGCCGTTTTGCGGCTGTGAGTTTTGCACGGCGTGCGCAAGCTCATAGAGATTATTATCGTTATGGCTGGAAAACAACGCTTTATAGAGAATATAATTTGTGACGCTGTGGAGCGTGTTTTCGTTTACCCATCTTGTATAGTCTCCGTGCACGACCTCTCCCATAAGCCAAAAATCGGGCTTCATGTCCAAAGCTGCGCGGCGCAAGTCCCGCATAAAGCCAAAATCAAGGGTGTTGGCGGCGTCAAGGCGCATACCGTCAATATCAAATTCGCTTATCCAAAAAGAAAGGGCGTCAAAGAGATAGCCGCGAACCTTTTCGCTGTGGAGATTAAACTTTGGAAGCGAAAAATGACCGCTCCAAGTGTCATATGTGAAATCATCGCCGAGCGGGCTTTGATGGCCAAAATCCACCCCGGAAAACCACTCGGCAAAATCCCTGTTGCCGTTTTGCAGCTCTTTGAACGCAAAAAAGTCACGTCCGCAGTGATTAAACACGCTGTCTAAAAGCACCTTGACGCCGTTTTCATGGTATAGGCGCACAAGGTCTTTAAACTCTTCATTTGTGCCGATTCTGTTATCTATCGTAAAGTAATCCGTCACATCATAGCCATGTGAGCGGGCTTTTAAAATCGGGCTGAAAAGCACGGTATTGCAGCCGAGCTTTTTGATATGCGGCAGCCATTTTTCAAAGACGGCAAAGGTGTGTTTTTGCTCGCGATAATCATTTTCAAAGCTCGCGTTCGCGATTGACGGTGAGAAAACGTGGTAAATAATTGCATCCTGATACCAATGTCTTTCCATAATAATCCTTCTTTTGTTTTTTTTGTCAGATGAGGGCAACGAGAATTATACCCTCCTGCCGGAGCGCGGTCAAGTGTCATTTTATTTTGCATTTTACGCAATTATTTTCTTTTTAGTCATATTAAGTTCACAAATTGATGATAATGTACATGCTGCACATACGGAAAATATATTTACCGTTCATTAAATAAGGAAAGAGAAGAAATAATGCTGCGTCTGAAAAATATAACAAAATCCTACACTACTGCCGGGTTTACGCAAAACGCGATGGACGGCGTTTCCGTAGCCTTTCGCGATAACGAGTTTGCGGCGGTGCTCGGTCCGTCAGGCTCGGGAAAGACCACTATGCTCAACATCATCGGCGGGCTTGACAGATATGATTCCGGTGATCTTGAGATTGACGGAATTTCTACGGAAAATTACAAAGCTCATGATTGGGATACATACAGAAACAATCGTATCGGCTTTGTATTTCAAAGCTATAACCTGATTCCGCATCAAAGCATATTAGCCAATGTAGAGATTGCCTTGACACTCAGCGGCGTCGGAAAACGCGAACGCCGCAGACGCGCAAAAGAAGCTCTGGCGGAAGTTGACCTTAGCGACCATATGCGCAAAAAACCGGGTCAGCTCAGCGGCGGTCAAATGCAGCGCGTCGCCATTGCGCGAGCGCTGGTCAATGACCCGGAAATCCTGCTTGCCGACGAACCCACCGGAGCGCTCGACACAACAACGAGCAAACAGGTTCTTGAGCTACTCACAGAAATAGCGAAAGACCGTTTAGTCATTATGGTCACGCACAATAACGAGCTTGCGCAGCAATACGCAAACCGTATCATACATCTCACTGACGGGCGCGTCACATCCGACGACCGCCCGTTTGACCCTGACGAGGAACCGGAGCGCGAGGCACGCAGCGCGCGGCGCGCGGGTATGTCCTTTCTCACCGCGGTTGCCCTCTCTTTTAGCAATCTCATGACAAAGAAAGGCCGCACATTCACCACCGCGTTTGCCGGGTCTATCGGAATTATCGGAATCGCGACGATTTTGGCTTTTTCAAATGGCATAAATAACTATATTAAAACTATGGAAGAGGAGACCTTGAGTATCTACCCGCTCTCGATACAGGAACAGGGCTTTAATCTGTCAATGTTTTTTGGCGCGGACGAAAACGAAGACCAAGCGAGCATAAGAGGCAATCGCCCGGAGCGTCCGCCAAACACGGTTCGGGAGATACAGATCATGGAAACAGTCTTTTCCACACAGCGCATCAACGATCTTGCTTCTTTTAAGCTATATCTTGATGAGAACAGCCGGGAGTTGGATCAATATGTCAGCGCGGTTCATTACCTGTATGACATAACTCCGAATATTTATTTGCCCGACACATCCAAAGGTATTGAGCAGATAAACCCTGACTCAATATTCAGCGCGATGATGGGCGGCGCTGACATGGCGGCGTCGGGCGGAATGAGCTTCATGCCAAGTATGCAAATCTTCAATGAGTTGCCGAGCAACCCCGTTTTGTATGACACGCAGTATGATCTTCTTGCGGGATATTGGCCGGAAAAACACGACGAAGCGGTATTGGTGCTTGCTTTTGGCAACAGGGTAATGGACTTTACGCTATACTCTTTGGGTATTCGCGACCGCGATGAAATGCGGGCGATGCTCGAGTCTGTCATGCAAAGAAGCGATATCGGCATAGAGCTTTCGGAAAGCAAGGGTTTTTACGAGTATGACGAGCTGATGGTATCGTTCAAAGTAATAATCCCCGCGCAAACCTATCAATATGACGAAACCTTTGATGTTTGGATAGATAAATCCACGGACGAATCCTATATGAAAGAACTGATAGCAAATAGCTTAGACCTAAAAATCGTAGGTATAGTAGCGCCAAATCAAGACGCGACCTCAACCGTCCTCTCGGTGGGCGTAAATTACACGCCCGCGCTTATCAACTATTTGATCGAAAGCGCGGCCGAGACGCCCATAGTAAAACAGCAATTGGAAAATCCGGATATGAATATCATTACGGGAAAAACATTTAGGGAGGAAAGGGAAAACAGGCAATCCTCTTTCGATTTTTCAAAGGTTTTTTCGGTAGACGAGGATGCGATCCGTTCCGCCATGAACATGGAATCGCTTTTCGACGCGCTGAATTTTGACGGCATGGAGGGCGGTTTCTCCTTAGACGGCGGCATAGACCTCGGCGGTTTTGATTTTAGCGGTATGGATATTGGAAATATTGATTTTAGCGGCATTGATTTTGGCGGTTTTGATCTCGGCGGTCTATCGCTTGATATTGACATGGCCGCGATGCCGCCGCCGGAACTCGACATAGGGGCGCTTGCTATGGTGATAGCGTCGGAGGTAAACATCCCGCCGGATGCCTTAAGCAACATTATGACCGGCGTAATGGGCGGCTTTTTCAGCAGCATGGACATACCCTCCGTTTTCTCAAGCCCCAATCCTGCGGGGGGCATGACAGAGGCATTTAACGCATACCTTGAAAGCCCGCAAGTGCAAGCCGCGGTCATGGCGGAGCTTGCAAATTATATAGACCCAAGTGCGCTTGAAGCGGAGATAGCGGCGGCTGTGCAGGGTTTTATGATGATTTCAATGCAAGAGTATATGCAGCAAATGATGACAATGATAGAAATGCAAATGGCGGCGGCCACGCAGAGCGCGGCGGATCAAATCCAAGCGTCCGTGCAGGCCTCAATCAGGCAGATGACAAACCAAATGACAAATCAAATGACCAGACAGATTGAAAGGGCTATGCAAGGAGTGTCCGAGCAGATTGAAGAAAGCATTGCGGGAGTATTTAATGACATGGCCGCGCAAATGGAAGCGGCTATGGGAGATTTTGACGCAGAGGCTTTGGCGGAGGCGTTTACGATTGAGTTTAGCGAAGAAATGATTTATGAGCTTATGACGTCGGTAATGAATCAGACGACGACTTCATTTGACGGCAATATGACATTATTTGGATATGCCGAAATAGCCTCGCCAATGCAAATCAGGCTTTATCCGCGCAGCTTTGAGGCCAAGCAAGAGATTCTTGATACATTGGAAAGATACAACAAAAACATGGAGGACGCCGGAGAGGAAGAAAAGGTCATACACTTTACGGATATTGTGGGGCTTATGATGTCTACCGTCACCGATATAATTGATATCGTAAGCTACGCGCTCATATCTTTTGTATCCGTAGCTCTTGTGGTTTCGTCAATTATGATAGGCGTTATAACATTTGTTTCTGTCCTTGAACGTAAAAAGGAAATCGGCATTTTACGTGCCGTCGGCGCCAGCAAAGCAAACATTAAGCAGGTATTTAACGCGGAAACGCTCATCATAGGGTTTACAGCGGGCGTAATCGGCGTGCTTGTGACATTCTTTATCGCGTTTGTGGCAAATATTATACTCGACAACGCGCTCGGCATAAACAACTTAGTCATCATGCCGCCCACGGTGCCGCTGCTGCTCGTCGCTATCAGTATGTTCTTGACCTTTATCGCCGGACTCATTCCGGCATCCGCCGCCGCCCGCAAGCCTCCGGTAGACGCCTTGCGAAGCGAGTAGGGGAGTTGTGTATGGGCTTCCTGTAGGAGCGCTAAACATTGACTTTTCAACATCAAATGCTATAATCAAGCGAAGCGAGGGTCGTGATCGAATATGCCGGGTTTGAGGTGTTTTGATGATGAATGTACGGAAAACGAGTATTTTTGTTCTGATTATCATAATTGCTTTAGCTTTTGTATTTACGGCTTGTGATAACGAAAATGATAATACCGGTGATACGCAAGATACGCAAGATACGCAAGATACGCCTCAGCAGTTTGATAACATACCCGCTGCACAAAATGAAACGCCGGATACCGATGGGTCGTTTAACGACATAACCGCCGCACAATTAGTCGCCGATATCAAAATCGGCTGGAATTTGGGAGATACGCTTGACGCTCATGATCATGGGGAGGGATGGCTTTCTGATACTGTCTTGGGAATGGAAACAGCATGGGGTAAGCCTGTTACTACCAAGGAAATGATCACGGCAATTAAAAATGCGGGGTTTAACGCAATAAGAATTCCGGTTACATGGTACAAGGCAGCCGATTCAAATTATAATATTCGTGCGGACTGGATGGCAAGGGTTACAGAGATTGTAGATTACGCGGTTGATAACGATATGTATATCATTCTCAACACGCACCATGACGAGCATATATTTAGGCTTACAAACGAACAAAAAAACACGTCATTAAATGCGTTTGAAAAAATATGGGAACAAATTGCAGATAATTTCAAAAATTATAACGAAAAATTGATTTTTGAAGCGTTAAACGAGCCCAGAACCGTTGGAGTTCCCCACGAATGGACTGGTGGTAATGCCGAGGAGTGGGCAAACCTCAACGAATACTATCAGCTTTTTGTAAATACAATACGCGAGAGCGGGGGAAATAACGATAAGCGTATTTTAATGGTAAACACTTACGGTGGTTATGGCGGGCAAAATGCGATAGACGGTCTTGTTATCCCCGCCGATACAGTATCAGATAAAATTATTGTATCTATTCATGTTTACCAGCCGTATCATTTCGCTCAAAATGGCGCGCCTGTCGGGACAGAATATTCAGTAGATACGTGGAGCAAGTCAAATTCGGAGGATACTTCGCCAATTACCGATCCAATTTATCGCGCTTATAATAGATTTATCAGCAATGGAATACCCGTTATAATAGGGGAATTCGGGGCACAGGATAAAAATAATGAAGCTGTTAGAGCACAGTGGGCAGAGTTCTATATAGGTTACGCTAAGAGCAGAGGAGTAAAATGTTTCTTGTGGGATAATGGGACATTTGACATCAATGACGGCGAGTTAATGGGCTTTTTTGATCGAAATAATAATACTTTTCCTTTTCAAGATTATCTTGCCGGCTTGATGAGAGGAGCGGAAGGGGAGTGGGAAGAAGAAAATACTACAATAACAAAAACTGTTGTGTTTAATGAAAATATATATGACGCAGGGGATGGGCAAGGGGAAATAGCGCATGGGTATCAAGTGAGATTTCCGCTGAGCGAATTGTTAGGCAGTATTCAAGTTGCCGATGGTGATACTTATACCTTAACTTACATGGTTACATCTAATGTTGCAATAGGCAATTTGCAGGCGGTTCTTGTTGATACCCGGCAAGCCGTGGATCATTGGAAAGAGCTTTCAGGATATGTAGATATTGGAGCGGTAAATATTGATTCACCGGTTAGTGGAACAAAGGCGATAACTGCTGCAGAAACAGCAGGTGATTCATCTGATAGCGCTAATCAATTTGTGTTGGTTATAAACGAATCTGACATTGCTGCAAGTGCCCCGACTTTGACTTTTACTGCGTTAAGTTTAGTCAAAGATAATAGTTTTTCATAGTACCTGGGTAATGAGCAGTGCCAAATTCTATAATGGATGATGATATTATAGGGCAGAAAAGTAAATTAAAACTGCAAAAGCGCCAACAAGAGCTCCGGCAATAAATATAATTGGCAATGCCTTTTTTAATTTTTCGTTCATTGTTTTGTCTCCTCGTCTCTGACGATATAAATTTCGCTCTAAATAAGCTGTGAATCAAATACTATTTTTCCTTAGCTTGCGGTCAATCAGATAAAATATATGTCCGGCCACAAGAATAACTGCAATTATCATTCCGATATAAACCAAGACCATAGCTCCAACTTCATCAAAGTCAAGGAAAAAATACGGTGCGCGCCGCGGTACTGTGTGCATTTCGACGGATTCGGCGGTAAGCCATTTCGTTATGACAACACGATTGCCGTAATTATAACCAACGTACCCCAATACAGTCACAAAAACAAAGTAAAATAACGGAAAAATACAAGTAAAATATACGTCTTTATATTTTAGCCGCCCGGCTTCGTAAAAGAGTATGTAGTCTGCAAGGCACAGTAGCGGTGCTATTACATGGATTAACAAATTGGCAAATGACAGCAGATAGAACGTCGGAAGATTGGGCGCGAGAAGCGTCCAGAAAACGATAAAGGTAAGCAGAAGATTGACTGAGCACACCATTCGCAGGCGAGTAAACCACACCGCGCTGCAATGCGATTTTTCTATAAGCCCTATCACTGTACGCACGGCAAGAATAGCGAACATAATGACTGCCAGCAGGTTGCTTTGGATGGTGTAATACTTAAACATATCGAAGTCTACGGTATTACGGAAAACCCCAAGTTCACCTAAAAATCCGATTGAAATAATTATTAAGGCACTCAGCCGAAAGGCAAGCGCAAGCCATTTGTTTTCTTTAAGTCTTAATTTAATATTCATACATTTACATAATCTTTTCTTTTAATATGATTGATGATAGGGATATAATTCATTCCCCTCCTTGGAGGGGTGCCCGAAGGGCGGGGTGGTTATACAAAATCGTCAGAACATCAAATAATTATTGCTGTCGTTTGCTTCAATCCATTCGTAAATGTGATAACCGGCATACCATTTTTGTGCAATAAAAGGGTCTTTCACCACGCAGCTTTCCACTTCTTCCTGAGAGTTTGCCTCGAATACCAGTAAGCCTTTACCACAGTTGTAACCGTTGCTTTTCAAAGGTCCGCACAACAATATACGTCCTTGGGAACACAAATTTCTCAAAAATTCCACATGCCCTTTAAGCAAGTCCGATGTTAAATTGTTTTGGTCTTGCCGCTCGTCTTCATACAGCACAACATATTTTGCCACTTTCATATACCCCCACTTCATATAATATAAATTTTCTACGCTTCCATTATATCCCTATCAACAACCATATTATTACGCAAAGCACATCACGTCATGCTTAGTTGCTATGCTGACAAAGAATCGCTTCCACACTTAACGCTATCTTCGTAAACGGTATCAGGACAAATATCAATACATGAATAGGGGTCACGGATACGTGATATATCAAAAGCCAATGTGCCATTCATGATTGTGCAAACGTCCATGAATGTTGCAATATCATGTATTTCCGAAAAAACACCGTTTTCCCGCAAAACCCACGCACAATCGTATTGTTTGATTTCACCGTTATCGTAATATAGGTATACTTTGAAATCGTCTGTCGGTAAGACCTGGAATAGTTTTGGTCTGGACATTAAGCACACTCCTAACTCAAAGGCTTAATTCGCCCGAATTCTTTGTTGTTCCACTTGAAATAAATCTTCAGCTCCTACACAATTTTAAGCATCTTTCAAGGATTTGTCAACAAAATCGCACCATAAACGGGGTGAATGTCAGGGTGAACGGTGCGTATCGTTTGTCCGCACCCGATTATTTCAAATTTTTGCGTATCTCCGGTGAGAACTTCCCTAATAGAATTTTCTATTGTATATTCAGACATTTTCATTCCTCTGTAAATTTATGGGGGCTGTCGCAAAAAAAACTCAAGCTCGCTCGTAAATATGAAGATTTCCCTGCTTACCGACTCGCCTTACGATTCCCAAATGGTTTAGTATGTGAAGAGTTGTCTGAGCGTTTTTTAAGCTCGTTTTTGTTACCTCACGGAAAGTTTTCGACGTAAACCCGTCGGGAAGGCTCTGAGGTATGAATTTGGCAAAATCAGCCACGCATTTTATGTGAATTTCCTCAGCGATACCAATAGGCACTCTGTCACAGCGCGTAGAGCCTCGTTTGCCGTCCTTGCTCCAACCATTCAAGTAACGGTATTCCTCCAAGTCAACAAGCAGTATCAGCAGATGAAAATTCGGATGATTTAGGAACGGCTTGATTTTGTAAAGCTCAGGGATTGCATTGCCTATGTTCCCCAACTTCGGCGACTTGCGCTTTTTTGATACATCGCCTGTTTTGCCGTCTATCCACATCAAATACTTCACTCTCGGCAAAGGATAGACCAACATAACGGGTGATATTTCTAGGAACGCCGCAAGTTTTTTCCTCAGCTTATCAAACGCTCTTGTTTGAATCTCTATTATGCCCTCATCTGTAACTATGTCAGCGACAAAAGCACCGATTTTGACTTCGTGCTTGGAGCTATCCGGCTCAATATAATGCTTTATGGCAGAATGAAGCGTTTTTTCTCCGAGCGTGCCTATGCCGCGAAACTCCGCCTGTGCGGTTTTCAAATCTTGCTCATTGCTCATATTTGTCACGTATAATGAGTGTACACATTAAAATCGCCCTTCTGTTAAAACTTCTTAAACTGCTTTTATTCATAGCGTTTTTACTCGTTAATATTAGATAACTCTTTTGTAATCAGATGAGCAGCAATGTTAAATGCTTTTATTCGTCTTTTGGTCAGAGTGTGCGAAGGTGTGCCTTCTTTTAGTTTTTCGAGTGCTTTTTCACATTTGCTTACAGTCGAAAAAATTGATTTCAGAGCTTATTCTAAATCAGCTTTTGTATATTTTTCATTTTCAATACTTACCATAATATATAACCCCCATCATTAAACCTACCTGATTATGCCGCCGCCGATGACAGTGTCGCCGACGTAGAAAACCGCGCTTTGGCCTTTCGTCACAGCCCGTTGAGGCTCATCAAATTCAATGCGCAAAGTACTCTCGTTTTCTTGATGTACGGTGGCGGCGTGACCCGGGTCGGCGTAGCGGATTTTGACAACGGCCCGCAGCGGAGCGTCCAATCTGTCAAACGGTATCAGATTTATATCCTCCACTTGCAGAGAAGTTGAAAAGAGCTGCTCATGCTTGCCTACGACCACGGCATTTTCACCCGGTCGGAGATCAACGACATACGACGGGTGCGGCATAGAAAGGCCAAGCCCGTGCCTTTGACCTATAGTATACCGTATCAAACCTTTGTGCCTGCCGAGCACCTTTCCGTGCATATCAACAAAATTGCCGTCCTTACATTTCTTACCTGTATATTTTTCGATAAAATCCGCATAGCCTCCGTCCCGCACAAAACATATATCTTGGCTGTCGCGCTTATCGGCATTTACAAAGCCCTGCCCGGCGGCAATCTTTCGTATCTCGGATTTTGTCATTTCGCCGAGCGGGAACAGTGTATGTTTCAATTGCTCCTGCGTCATGGCATATAGTACATAGCTCTGATCCTTTGACGTGTCCGCGCCTTTTTTAAGAAGATAGCGTCCCGTGCCGCCGTCGTATTCGATTTTCGCGTAATGACCCGTGACGATATAATCCATTTGAAGCGTTTTTGCGCGAGCGAGAAGAATTTCAAATTTCATAAAACGGTTACAATCAATACAAGGGTTGGGCGTCTCGCCGTTTTGGTAGCTTGCGATAAAGCGATTTATGATTTGCTTTTTAAATTCGCGAGACAAATTAAAAACGTAAAAAGGCATATCGAGCCGATGCGCTACGCTTCTGGCGTCCTGTGTATCTAAAAGAGAGCAGCAGCTTTTTTCCGCGCCGGTTGTTATATCGCTTTTGCCAATGCTTGCTATATTGTTTGCCGTGATGTTCTGCCCGTAATTATCGCCGCCGCTTATTTTGCTATCGGCTTTATTTTTTTCTCCAGCCGGCCAAATGTCCTCATTATCAAAGAGCTTCATTGAGGCACCGATACATTCAAAGCCCTGCCGCTTCGTCAAAAACGCGGCGACAGAGCTGTCAACGCCGCCACTCATGGCGATAAGTGCTTTTTTATTCACTATAAACCTCCATTTGCCGATTTTGCCTATTTTAGCAGCGTTTTTGCGGCTTTTTCCAATGTATGCACGAAATATTCCGCTTCTTCAAGCGTGCTAAAGCGCGAAAAGCTGATACGCAATGCACCGTCAATGATGCTGTGTTCGAGCCCCATTGCTTCAAGCGTAGGGCTGCGCGCGCCTTTTTTACATGCCGCGCCCTTTGAAACGCAGATACCCTCACCGTCTAAATAGTTCATGAGCACTTCACTCTTAAAGCCAGGCAGTGAAACGGATAAAATGTAAGGCGAAATTGGATTATCAGGGCTGTCGCTCCCGCCGATTATCACGATTTGGGGTATCTGCGACTTGAGCATGGAAACAGTACGCTCGCGCAAATCACGCGCCGCTCCCGCAGCGGTTTCAAGCTCAAAGCGGGCGAGCCGCGCAGCCTCTCCAAAGCCGGCTATGGCGGGCAAGGCTTCGGTTCCTCCACGAATCCCTTTTTCCTGCTCTCCGCCAATTATAATCGCGGTGAGCTTTGCGCGCTCTCCGACATACAACGCGCCCGCGCCTTTTGGTCCGTGCAGCTTATGCGAGCTGACAGAGACAAGGTCCGCGCCGAGCAATTTTACAGTGAACGGTATTTTGCAAAATCCTTGAACCGCGTCGGTGTGCAAGATTGTGCCAAACTTACGCCGCTTTATCTCGGCGGCATATTCACCGACAGGATTTATAATACCGGTTTCATTGTTGACCAACATAATTGAGGCAAATACGGTATCCTCGCGAAGAGCGCCGGCAAAAGCCTGCAGGGGAATGTGACCCGATTTGTCGGGGGAGAGCCATGTCACCTCAAAGCCGCAGCTTTCTAATTTCTTTATCGGAGCTTTGACAGAGCTATGCTCAATGGCGGAGCTTATGATATGCCTGCCCTTGATGTATTTGCCGCCGCAAGACAGGTTGTGGGCTATCCCCAATATGGCCAGATTATTTGCCTCTGTCCCCCCCGATGTAAAAGACAAGCGCTTAGGGTCTGTGCCGAGAGCCGAAGAGATATTTGCGCGAGCGTGTTCAAGCTCGCGCAAAGCCTTGCGTCCACAGGCGTGCATAGACGAAGGATTGCCGTAATCCTCCGACATAACGCGGCTCATAATCTTGATTGCCTCCGGGCGAACTTTTGTCGAAGCGGCATTGTCCAAATATGCAAAGACCACGCCGCGGGCGTTAGAGGAGTTATATTCGTTATATGCTTTATGCTCTTTCAAATCAAATCTGCCCTCGTCAAATGCGGCATTATGCCCTAATAGATAAAAAGTGTATCTTCACAAAAACTGTCATCTATAGTAAAATCAGTTTTGCTAATTGTAAACCAAAATGGGGTAAATGTAAATGCGCTTTAGCGTTTTAACACTTGGATGCAAAACCAATCAATATGATACGGGCACAATTGCGGATATTTTGCATGAGCACGGTTTTTTGCGCGTAAAGCCCGGCGACGGATCGGATGTTTGTATCGTCAACACTTGCGCTGTGACGGCGGAGAGCGTCAGAAAATCAAAGCAAGCGGTGCGTCGAATAAAAAGGCTTGAACCATACGCGCTTATTGCCGTATGCGGCTGCTTTTCCGAATTAGACAACAGTGCGGCCGCCCAATTGGAAGCTGATATCATAGGCGGCGCGCGAGACAGGGAAGAATTTGCGAATAAAATAGTGAAAGCGGTGAGTTCAAAAACCTCGCTACAAAAATCAAACACTCTCGAGCAAAGCCAAAAGGATTGCACCCAGACCCAAAAGGGTCGCACGCAGACCCCAAAGGGTCGTACCCAGACCCAAAAGGGTCGCACGCAGACCCCAAAGGGTCGTACACGACCCTTGATAAAGATACAAGACGGTTGTGATAACAATTGCGCTTATTGTATTATTCCGGCACTGCGCGGCCATTCCCGTTCGGTTTCGCCAAAAGAGCTTGCAAAGCGGGCAAAAAAATTACAAGAAAGCGGCTGTAAGGAAATCATTATAACAGGCATTGAAATATCATCTTATAAATTTGGCTCACCGTTGCCGTCCGAGCCGTTGGGGGAGGGGAGCGATCAGAAAGATGCATATGACCTTATTGATGCCGTCCGAGTCATAAGCACGGCGGCTCCGGGGGCAAGACTGCGGCTTGGATCGCTCGATCCGCGTATCCTCACAGACGGATTTATAAAGCGGCTTGCTGAAATACCGAGCCTCTGCAATCATTTTCATATATCGCTCCAAAGCGGATGCGACGAAACGCTCAAGGAAATGGGGCGCGGCTATACCACAAGCCATGTATACAACGCCATAGTGAAGCTCGCCAAAACATTCTCAAATTGCGCGGTTACGGCAGACCTTATCGTCGGATTTCCCGGCGAAACAGACGCGCAGTTTGAGAAAACTTTAGACTTCATCATAAAAGCCGGATTTGCGCGAATACATATTTTCCCGTATTCGCCGAGACCAGGCACAAAAGCCGCGGGAATGAAAAGTCAAATCGAAAAAACCGTAATCCGCCAACGCGCAAAAATCGCGGGCGAAACGGCGGCAAGGCTTGCCGATAAATACAGGCGCGCTCAGATAGGAATGACGCTTGCGGTACTATTTGAACAGCAAAAAGGAAACTGCGCTATCGGACACGCAAGCAACTATATGAAAGTTGCGGTACATGGTAAAATCACCAAAAACACCATAGAAAATATCGAAATTTCAAGCATAAAAGACGATATGTTATTTGGCAAAATCGTTTGACTATGGAGCGTCTTTAATGTAAAATAACACGTAACTATAGTACATAGTACATCGCCGGGCAAATTCGGCAGGCTATCAAACCGCAGCGCCGCGTTGTTTTGGCGAGCAAGCAAATTAAATGCGTTCCTAAGTTTAAAGTAACCATCAAAAATACAGCAGAAAGGGTAAAAAAATATGTCAGCAGATAGGATTTTCAACTTTTCGGCGGGTCCGTCAATACTGCCTCTCCCGGTACTTTGCGAGGCGGCGGCAGAAATGTCAAATTACAAAGGCTCGGGAATGTCAGTTATGGAGATGAGCCACAGAGGTAAGGCATATGCGGCGATTTTTGACGAAACAAAAGCGGACTTAAAGCGGGTCATGAATGTGCCGGATACGCACGAAATCTTGTTTGTACAAGGAGGCGCGACGCTTCAGTTTTCTGCGGTGCCGTTAAATCTCATCGGCAAAACCGGCAAAGCCGACTACGCCCTCACGGGCAATTTCTCGACGCTTGCAATGAAAGAGGCGAAAAGATACGGCGAAATCAACATTGCCTGTTCATCCGAAGATAAAAACCACACGTACATTCCGCAGGAGGCTGACATAAACCCGTCGCAGGACGCTTCGTATTTTCACTACTGCGCGAACAACACCGTCTATGGCACCGAATGGAAATACATCCCCAAAACGGCCGGTGTGCCGCTTGTCTGCGATATGTCGTCAAACATCATGTCAGAGCCGATAGACATATCGAAATTTGGGCTGATATATGCGGGTGCGCAAAAAAATATGGGGCCTGCCGGAGCGGCTGTGGTAATCATTGACAAGCAGCTCGCGGGTGCGTATGAGCATCCTCTCACGCCAAAGCTGATGAGCTATAAAACAATGATAGATACCGACTCAATGTACAACACCCCTCCTTGTTACACGATTTATATAATCGGGCTTGTACTCAAATGGGTTGAAAAACAAGGCGGCGTTGAGGCTATGGCAAAGCTAAAAGCCGAGAGAGCAAAATATATCTACGATGTGCTTGACGACAGCAAAATGTTTGCCGGATGCGCCGATAAGAGTGCCCGCAGCGGTATGAATGTTACATTCAAAACGGCAAGCGAGGAGTTGGACGCCAAATTTATCAAAGAAGCAAAAGCGGCCGGTTTTGATACGCTAAAAGGGCACCGCGCCGTTGGCGGTATGCGTGCGTCCATATATAACGCAATGCCCGTAGAGGGCGCGATGGAACTCGCGGCATTTATGCGCCGGTTTGAAGCTGAAAACCGCGCATGACGCTAAAACACGTTGCATAGTGCATAGTGCATAGTGCATAGCCGCGCAGCAGGCAAAAGCGCGTAAAGTAGCTAAAATCCGCGTCACAGAAAGTACCGTAAACCATATTTTGAAAAGTTATGAAAGGATCAAAACAATGTACAAAGTACAACTAATGAATAACATAAAGTCAAAAAAACTCGAAGCATTTGACAAAGCAAAATACGATGTGTCGGTCGAAACGGAAAAACCCGACGCCATCATGCTCCGTAGCGCGAAGATTCATGATATACAGTTTAACCCGGAGCTTCTTTGCATAGCAAGAGCGGGCGCGGGGGTAAACAACATTCCGATTGACCGCTGCACCGATGAGGGCATAGTGGTTTTTAACACGCCAGGGGCAAACGCCGAGGCGGTAAAAGAACTCGTTTTATGTTCGCTTTTTATGTCATCGCGAGATATCGTCGGAGGTGTCGAGTGGGCAAAGAGCGTTGCATCACAAGGTAATGAAGTACCCGCGCTTGTGGAAAAAGAAAAAGCGCGTTTTGGCGGCCCGGAGATTTTCGGCAAGTCAATCGGAGTCATAGGGCTTGGCGCTATCGGGGCAAAGATAGCGGAAGCGGCTGTGGCGCTCGGCATGAAAGTATATGGCTATGATCCGTATCTATCGGTCGAGGCGGCATGGTCTTTATCGGCGAAAGTGGAAAAAGCGGACGACCTCGACATAATATACAAGGAATGTGATTATATATCCTTAAATGTGCCGTATATGGAAGCGACCAAACACTTTATCAACAAAGACAGCATAAAGAAAATGAAACCCGGCGTTCGTATAATTAACGCCGCCAGAGCGGAACTTGTAAAAGATGATGATATAGTCGAAGCGTTGGAATCCGGGCAAGTATCAAGATATGTCACGGATTTTCCGAACGGGAAAACCGCCGGTGCAAAGGGCGTTATACCCATTCCTCACCTTGGCGCGTCCACGCCGGAAAGTGAAGATAATTGCGTTCAAATGGCCGCCCTTGAGATTATCGAATACATCGAAAACGGCAACATCATCAACTCCGTCAATATGCCCGCGGCAGTCATGCAGCGCAAGCCCAAAAGCCCGCGTATTTGTATCATTCACGATAACATTCCCGACATGATCGCCAAAATATCGAGCGCGGTTTCGGCGACGGGAGCTAATATCGAAAACATGATTAACGCGAGCGCAAAGGCAGTGGCGTATACAATGCTTGACATTGACCAAATAAGCGACGGGCTTAAAGACGTACTCAATAAAATTGACGGAGTGGCAAGAGTAAGGGTACTTAATAAGGAGTAATGAACGTGAGCAAGAGCGTAAAAATACTGGCGGTCGGTGATATATGCGGCCCTGCCGGACTTCTTGTCCTTTCAAAGAAGCTGCGTGCCGTTAAAAATCAATACGATATTGCTTTTACGGTGGTAAACGGAGAGAACGCCGCAGGGCTCGGGCTGACAAAGAACGACGCCGACGAGATATTTGACGCGGGAGCTGACGTCATCACGCTTGGCAACCACACTTGGAGCAAACTTGAGATACGCAAGCATTTGGACAGTTGCAGATATATGCTTCGCCCCGCGAATTTTGCTCCGCAAGCTCCGGGCGTCGGCTTTGGCGTGTTTGACGCATCGTTTGGAAAAGTGTGCGTCATAAATCTTATCGGTAGGGTTGAAGTTAATATCAATAGCGAAAACCCGTTTTTAGAAGTGGATAAAATTCTAAAAAAGATCGAAGAAAAGGTCATTCTCGTAGATTTTCACGCATCAGCCACCAGCGAAAAAACCGCAATGGCATACCATTTAGACGGCAGGGTATCGGCACTGTGGGGTACGCATACGCACGTGCAAACATCTGACTGCCGCGTGTTTGAGCGAGGGACGGGTTACATAACCGACCTTGGCATGACAGGGCCTTTAGATTCGATAATAGGAATGAAGCCCGGTCAGCCGTTAGCGCAGTTTCTCGGAAACCCTCCCGAGCGCTTTATCCCCGCCGACGGCGTCTCGCGTATAGAGGGGGCAGTCTTTGAAATAGATTGCCTGAGCGGAAAGTGTCTGGGCGTGGAAGCCGTAAGAGTATCGTAGAGCTTATGGACATGAACAAACGACAAGCATCATTATACGACTCGCGAGAGCCGATGGGGCCTTTGGCGAGCCGTTTGCGTCCGCGCGACTTGTCTGAATTTGCCGGGCAAAAGCACCTGTTGGGGGAAGGTAAGGTCTTGCGTCAAATGATTGAGCGGGACATGGTCTCGTCCATGATTTTTTGGGGGCCTCCGGGAGTCGGCAAAACCACGCTTGCGCGTATTATCGCCGGAAAAACAAAGGCGGAGTTTATCAATTTTAGCGCGGTCACAAGCGGTATCAAAGAAATCAAGGACGTCATGAGCGCCGCCGAACGCATGAGCATAATGGGCGATAAGACGATACTTTTTATTGACGAAATCCATCGCTTCAATAAAGCGCAGCAAGACGCTTTTTTGCCTTATGTGGAAAAGGGGAGTATCACGCTTATCGGGGCAACTACGGAAAACCCGTCGTTTGAAGTCAACTCGGCGCTGCTTTCGAGATGCCGGGTATTCGTCTTAAACGCGCTCGGGCAAGAGGATTTGCTCGAACTGCTAAAGCAGGCCATAGCAGACCCCAGAGCATTTGAAGGCGCGAAGATTGACATTACCGATGAAATGCTAAATGTCGTCGCGGGATTTAGCAACGGCGATGCCCGTATTGCGCTGAGTACTCTGGAAATGCTGGTGCTAAACGGGGAAAGCAAAACTTTAAAATCACACACGAAAATCAAAATAACGCCGCAGCTTCTCGAGCAATGTATCAGCAAAAAATCATTGCTTTATGACAAGGGCGGCGAGGAGCACTACAATATCATATCCGCGCTTCATAAATCCATGCGAAACAGCGACGTTGACGCGTCTATCTATTGGCTTTCGAGGATGCTCGAGGCAGGGGAGACGCCGCTTTACGTGGCCAGAAGAGTCGTGCGCTTTGCAAGCGAGGATATAGGGATGGCTGACAGCCGCGCTTTGCAGATTGCGGTCGCGGCATATCAGGCATGTCATTTTATAGGTATGCCCGAATGTGCCGTTCATCTGGCACATGCCGTTACATATATGGCGCTCGCGCCAAAATCCAACGCGCTCTACATAGCTTATGGCGAAGCGGCCAAAGACGCGCAAAGTATGCTCGCCGAGCCGGTTCCTTTACATATCCGAAACGCGCCGACAAAACTTTTAAATGACTTGGGTTATGGCAAAGGGTATATTTATGCGCATGATACCAAAGATAAACTGACTGCCATGCAATGCCTGCCCGACTCGCTAAAAGACAGGAAATATTATATACCCACCGAGCAAGGCCAGGAGGTGCGCGTAAAAGAGCGCATGGAGCAAATAGAGGCTTGGAAGAAGAAGCATTTGGGCGAAAGCAAATAGGGATTTAACGGTAAAAGATTGTGTATAAAATATGAACGAAAATAATTTATGGTATTTGCATATAGGAAAGGTAACAACATGAAAATTGGAAAATTAGTTAATCAAAGTATTCCCGCAATTATTGAATACTGCAATAAAACTGATCAAAATGAATTAAATAACTTACTTGATTTGAATTATTCCAATAAAATATTGGGGTTACATTATCCTTTTTTTATTGAATTGTCAAAAATAAGTAATAATGATTCAAAAAGAGAGCCAAGAAGGTTTTATAAAAATATTTATAATGTATGTGACAAAAAAGTAAAGCTGACAAGTCAATGGTTTGATTATCATACAGAAAAATTTAAAAAATACATGGAAAAAATAAATAGTGAATTTAATGGAAAAGAAATTCCTTTAAGTAGTGCTAATACTGGAAGTTTATTTGAAGAATCAAATGAACAAGAAAATACGGAGATACAAAATTTTACTTATGAGCGCGATCTACAAAATTCATTAATCTCCCAAGCGGAGAGCCTTTTTCCAGGATTTAAAATTTATGGAAATTATGAAGGAATTGAATATACATTGGAAGGCCGTAGAATTGATTTATTATTGGAAAATAAGGAAGCAAATACTTTATTGGCTATTGAACTAAAAGCAGGAGAAGCAGATTTTAAGGTTTTTGGACAAATTTCAATGTATCTTGGACTTTTGGCAATGAAATTTCCTGATAAAAAAATTAAAGGCTGTGTCATTGCCGGTGATATTGATAATACATTAAAATATGCATCATCGACAAATTCAAATATAAAATTATTTGAATATCAAATGAAAATATCATTAGATGAAATAAAACTGTAATAAAGTATGGGCGCATATCGCATAACAGGCGGTATATACTGCGCCGCTATGTTGAGAGAATTTTCCTGATATATTAACGATCTAAATAATTTATACTTTGGAGGAAATAGAATTGACGGACAATAAACTCGGTGAAATTGGGGCGATTGTAACCGGCGTGAGCGTGGCGGCTTTCGCGCTCGCTATGCTCTTGTTCCTTATATCAGGGGTGAACACGACTTTCGTGAGCTACATCGTCTGTATATTCATTGCAATAGGGTACATCATGTTTACCGCCTCGCTTGCCGCTCCAAGCAAAGGCAGGCCGCTGACGGCGGCAGGGCTTGCGGGCTTGGCCTTTTCTGTCGTCTACGCTGTGCTTATATTCATCGTATACTATGCAATGCTAACTACCGTGCGAATGAATAATACGCTCGGCGAGGAAGCGTTGTCAATTATCAATTTTGAACAACTCGGCAGTTTATTCTTCAACTACGATCTGCTCGGCTATGGGTTTATGGGTCTGTCAACTTTTTTTATCGGATTCACTGTTAAACCGAAAAGCAAAGGAGATGCTGCCCTGCGCAAACTTTTATGGATTCATGGCATATTTTTTCTATCGTGCTTTCTGATGCCGCTGTTTCCCGTGTTCACGTCGGACATGGCAGGCGGTGATATTATCGGAACAATTGTTCTGCTCGTATGGTGTGCGTACTTCCTGCCGATTTGCATTCTGGGCTGGCGTTATTTTAAAGGGGGTTGCCATGAAAAATAGCGAAAACCAATCGTTAAGCACGCTGGGGTTTATCAACAAAACTATGATGCCAAAAAATATATTTTAAAGGGGAGATATTATATGTCGAACGCAATTATTCTTACATTCTATAAACTTAAGGATGGTGTGTCTGTACCTGATTTCTTGCTTGTAGCAGATAAGTTTCATGAGGTGTTCGTTCTAAAACAAAAGGGCGTAATTTCCTGTAAATTGCTTGCAAATGCTGAAATGTGGGGTGACTATTCTGTTTGGGAATCAATGGATGATTTTAAGCGTGCAGACCCGCAGACGCCTGATGAAGTTGCCGCAATGAATGAGTATTTTTCTTATATTGATGGAGACAGTGCTGTTGATCATCATTTTAATGTTGAGAAAAGTTATTAAAGGCAACCTCCGGAAACCCTGAGCGAGCAAGATACCAAGTGATTTTTTTTGCCATACTAGGCAAATTTTCGCAGGAATAATTGCTTTCTTTCAAGGAAATTTAACGAAGTATGGCGAAAAAAGCACAGGTAGATTGCCGCGATAGGGTTTTTGGAGGTTGCCTAATGTGGAATGGAATATTCCAATGAATAAACTCACGAAAATGTCAGGGGTCAGTACACGAACATTGCGTTACTAACAACTCATCACATACTTAGGTTTGTTTTGACGGAGGGTGTTATGTCGGATAAATTAGAAGAAATGAGCGCGTTTTTCAACAGTCGTACCGAAAACTATAACACTGTGCATCTGGAACACGTCGGCGGCATTGAAAGCAAGCAAATAATAGCGTCTTTTTTGCCGGAACACACGAAAGCAATTATTGATTTCGGAATTGGCACGGGACTGGAACTTGAGGCGATTTTTGAGCGATTTCCAAATTGTGAGGTTACGGGACTGGATATTGCTCAAAATATGCTTCAACTGCTCAGAAAGAGGTATCCTGAAAATAAAATAGATTTGCATTTAGCAAGTTATCTTGATTTTGATTTTGGAAGTGAGCTTTATGACGCAGCCTTATCAGTAATGACGTTACATCACTACGACCACGAGACCAAGACTGATTTATATCGGAGAATACAAAGCTGCATTAAGCCCGATGGGGTTTATATTGAGTGTGATTATATGTTATCTGAGCATGAGTATGAAAACGCGCAGGAAATGGAAGACTTCTACTTCCGTGAGTATATTCGATTGAAAGGCGAGCAGGGTATAACCGATAACAGAGAGTATCATTACGATACGCCATGCGCAGTAGAAAATCAGATTAAAATGCTTTATGATGCGGGATTTTCAAGTGTCAAAGAAAGATGGCGTAAAGGAAACACAGTTTTGCTGGTGGCATATAAAATGGATGTCGGATGAAAACGCACACAATCCGCCACTTTGTGGGGCTGCCGGCCGTTATGTGAGATTCAACCCAGTGTGGTGCGTACTGTAAATGACAATACCCATGCGCTCAGATATTATCAACGGCACGGCTTCACAATGTGTGCTATAAGGCTGAATGAGCTTGATTTTTCAAGAGAGTTAAAGCCAACCATACCTCTCATTGGAGAAGATGATATTCCATTATTGCACGAAATAGAATTTGAAATGGTTTTATAGCATATGCAAATCGAATAAGAATAGTGTATGGCATTTACTGGTTGTTTATGTTAGAATGTAAGCGTTCACTACCAAAAATGAGGAGGGTGGTATGTATGACAAGCCGGGACTATGTTAAGAGCGAGATAGATACCTTGCCAGACTTTATTATAGATAAATTGCAAGAGTTTATCTTCTTTCAGAAATTTAGCCTCAGAATTCTTCGACAAGACATAGAGACAATTAGTGACATTGAAATGGCAAGTATGAGCAGTACTGATTTTTGGGATAATCCTGAAGACGAGGTGTGGAATCATGTATAAGCGTGGAGAAATCGTGCTAATTCCCGTTATTTTCAGACTTGTCCGCTTCAAAAAGAAGACCGGTGCTTGTCGTTTCAAACAATAGACATAATGCAGCAAGTCAGGATATGATTGTTGTTGCGATAACATCAAATCTTGTTCAGACTGGCATCCCAATTGCAAATAACGATATGACGAGCGGCCAACTACCAAAGCCATCTATTATTCGCTGTGATAAAATCTACACATTAGACCAAAGTATTGTTGTAAAGCCTATTGGGGTTATCTCAAATGCTATTCAAAATACTGTTGTGAAAGATATTAATCGTTTGATATCCTAAGTTAATTTTGACACTACGAGATTTATGGAGGAGTTTTTTTGGAAAACTATGATTATGAAAACGTATACGGTAGTATCAATGAATATTATTGGGGTGTGAATCCATCTCAAATGTGTTTAGAAGTAGTTAAACTCATGCCCCCGGACAGGCATATCAAGGTAATTGATATTGGCTGTGGGGAAGGTAAAGACGCGGTTTTTCTCGCTCGTTGCGGATATGACGTTAGCGCATTTGATTTGTCAAGTTCAGGAGTTGAGAAAGTGAAACGACTTGCCGAAAAGGCGAAAGTGTCCGTCAATGTATTTAAGGCTGATATTTTAGAGTACAGGCTCAACTGCCACTACGACATTCTCTTTTCGAGCGGGGTTTTGCATTATATTAAGCCGGAATTGTATGCTGAAATAATTGGTAACTATAAAACCCACACAAACGAGAACGGTCTTAATATTTTTAATGTTTTCGTTGAAAAACCTTTTATTGCGCCTGCGCCAGAAAAAGAAGAAGCCCAGTTATGGTATTCCGGACAGTTGTTAACTTATTATCGTGATTGGTTAATTGAAGATTTTACGGAAGTAATATTTGAATGCGACTCATCGGGCATTTCACATCAACATGCCATGAATGTCATGTATGCACGCAAAAAATGAGTACACTGTCTACTGTAAAAATAGCACAAAGCGATCAGCTGTTTGCCATGCGTATTTACAATGCCTTAAAAAATTGTCCCGGTTTTAATAACTGCTATGGCGAAAGATGTCTGGCAAGAACGCCGCATTCATTTAATGGACAAAAAAGACTTACTTGCCATGGGAGTGTTGAGCCTGGGATGGGTAAAAATGATTTTAATGATGTAAGGGAATTCTTTAGCCATTTAAACGAGTTAATAAATGAAAAAATATTAAACAATGAAAAACCGCCTGAAAAAATTATTCTATGTAAAGCCTAACCAGTACACAAAGCCTAACCAAGCAAGCCTAAGCAAGCACTTGACAATATATCAAAATTATAATATTCTTAAAATATAGCATTTTTGGGGGTTTAAATGACTTTTAAAGGTACAATAAAAATTGAATATGAAGAAAACTGGTATGTCGCAACTTGCCTTGAAAATAATATAGCTTCGCAAGGGAAAACGATAGATGAGGCAATGTTCAATTTAAAGGAGGCAATTTCTCTATATTATGAAGACGAATCAAATATAGATGAATTAAATTGTCTTGAAAATGAACAGGTTTATATAACTAGATTGGAAATGGCAATATAATGGCTAAAAAATATCCTTTACTCAGACCAGAAGAAATTATTTCTGCATTGGCAAAAAGGGCGATTTGTATATAAAAGTCAAAAGGAAGTCATGCAAAATACACAAAGGGGCATCGTATTACCGTTATTCCAATACATGATGAAGTTGCCAGAGGAACTTTAAAAAGCATACTAACCCAAGCCGGGATAGAGTTAGATGATTTTTTGAAACTGTTATAGTAAACATATTGTTAATATTTTTAATGGGGATTTATGAGTAATAAAGAAAATAATAATATGACATCTTTAAAAATGGCAGAAGAAAAAGGAATTAAAAATTTTGTGGAAAAATATCATTGTAAAATCACTGTTTTAAGGCTGGATTTTAATGAAGATTTGTATATACAGTATCCTTATGGTCATGCTTCTCCCTGAGGGCGTTTAACAGTTGGACAAGAATTTATATCAATATGTAGATGGGATCCACCGGAAGGATTTTGTGTTTGGGCATGGAGAGATTTAATACCTGTAATCCAAAGTTATCATAAAGGAAGGATCATCTTTCAATGCAATGTTGTACTGACGGGCTTAGACCCGTTATATTTAAATTAGAACGGATTGAACTAAAATAAATAATAACATTATTAAAAGAGGAATGGGTAAAATAATATTAAGATGTGAGAAAAGGATTTTACTTCACATAACAAACGGTTAACGCTATGCCGTATATTCGGCGGCTCGGGCTACGTTCGGGTAGGTCATATTGTTACCGGACAATGGAGCCAACGGGGGAAAATAAATGAGCAATATCACAATCAAACAAGCAACCGAAGCTGATATTCCCGTCATCGAAGGTATCCTGCTCGATACTGTAAACTGGCTCAACGAAATGGGACAACCGTTATGGGGGGCACATGAAGTCACATGGGATGTGCTTTCAAAAAATTACAAAATCGGCGATTTCCATATTGCATATACAGACGGAAATCCTGCGGGGTGCATGGCGTTGGTGGATTACGATCCATTTTTCTGGCCTGATGCAAAACGTGGCGAATCACTGTTCGTTCACAAACTGGCGGTAACAAAAGCCACCCGCAAATCCGGTGTAGCCGACGCGCTGATGGATTTTTTCAAAGAGCAGGGAGCAGAACGCGGAGCAAAGATGCTCCGGCTTGATACTCATGCCCTTCGCCCCCGGTTACGCGCTTTTTATGAGCGGCACGGATTTATTTTTGTTGAAGTAAAAGTATTCGAGGGCGATAAGCATACCGCATTTTATACTTATACGCTGCCTGATAATGTAAAAACAGGCTTTGCGTGAACTTGCGCGGATACTCAGCTTTAAGCATATTGACCATGAGAATTATGCGTTTGTGGAAGTGCGCATGGAAATGGGGATATTTCTGACATGATACGATTGACTACAAACCGCTTAATAATCCGTGACCCGCTGCCGACGGATATAGACGCTTGGCATCGTCTGCTCAGCGACCCGAAAACCATGTACTATCTCTCGGATATTATGACTCACTCATTTGAGGAAAGCCGAAAGAACCTTGAAACTGCCGTTGCGGAAGCGCTAAGCCACAATCGGACAAAATACTTTTTTGCCATAGAAGATAAAAAAACAGGCGCGTTTATCGGAACGGCGGGTTATACGGTGACACGAACCGTGCCCATCGGGAAAGCCGCAGGCGTTGGCTACTTCATTCAACCCGAATATCACGGGCAAGGGATAATGACGGAAGCGTTAAAAGAAGTTATACGCTTTGCGTTTGAAGATGATTATGTTTACCGCCTTGAAACAGGCTGTTTTGTTGAAAATCGCGCATCCGAGCGTGTTATGCAAAAATGCGGTTTTATCAAAGAAGCCGAGCGCAAATCGTATGCTTGGCACGATGGACGGCTTAAAGACCGAGTGGAGTATAGGCTGTTACGGGATGAATGGGCAGATACGATTACGACCCCACCGCGATAAGCGCGGTGCGGGACTGGATTTATGGCTGATGAAAGGATGGAAAGGTTTATGGATATAAGAATAATGAATATCAACGATTATGAGCAGGTTTACGCCTTATGGGTGAGTACACCAAATATGGGACTGAACAATCTCGACGATTCCAAAGAAGGTATCGCAAAATACCTCATGAGAAACCCCGATACATGCTTTGTTGCAGAGAAAAAAGGCAATATCATCGGCGTTATATTAAGTGGACATGACGGGCGCAGAGGGTACATTCACCATGCAGCAGTAGCGGAGAATGAGCAGCGTAATGGGGCAGGAACCGCGCTTGTAGACGCTGCGATGTCTGCGCTTGAACGTGAAGGCATCACCAAAGTCGCACTTGTGGTATTTGATAAGAACGAAAAAGGCAATGCTTTCTGGGAAAAGTACGGGTTTATCAAAAGAACCGATTTGGTATATCGGAATAAAGCAATAGTGGATTTAACAAGTATTGATACATGAGTTGAAAATGTGTTGAAATAAACACCCCTCACTATTATAATGGTGATGAAAGAAGGTAGGAACGCTTATCAACGAAGCGTTATTTATTAATTTTTGGGAGAGGTTATGAAGTACTTCAAAAAAATCGCAGGCGACCGAATCTATTTATCGCCAATCAATCTTGACGATTTAGAAATGTATACAAAATGGATGAATGATGTCGAGGTCGTGAGCAATTTGGGGAACTATCACCGGATGCTTAGTCTTAGCAACGAAATGAGCGCATTGGAAAAATTAACGAAAGATGATCAAAACTATGCCATTATACTAAATGACGGTGACTTGCTGATAGGCGGCGTTGGTCTTGCGGAGATAAATCACATCTACCGCACAGCAACTGTTGGGATTTTCATTGGAGAAGCAGAGCATCGCGGCAAAGGATTTGGCACGGAGGCTATGCGTCTTATAGTAGAATATGGGTTTAAGACATTGAATCTTCATAATATCATGCTCACTGTTCATTCTGACAATATGAGAGCAATCGCAAGCTATAAAAAGGCTGGATTTGCTGAGTTTGGGCGTCGGCATGAATCAAGATATTTAGATGGTCGTTATGTTGATACACTGTACATGGAAGTTCTGGGTGCAAACTGACGCAGAAACGTCATTGGATGATTCAACGTACTATCTACCCTAAGTGTGCGGACAATGCCCTTGACATATCGGTTTCGGAAATAGTTGTGGGCGAGCTTCATTATGGAGCGCATCTAAAAATAAGGGGATAATTATGAAAAATATAGTATTTTGTTTTTCCGGGACTGGAAATTGCTTGAAAGTTGCGAAAGAAATAGCAAAAGAACTTGAAAATTGTAAAATTGTATCAATGGTAAAAATGCCTGTTTTTACGGAACAATATGACAGTATTGGCTTTGTCTATCCAACTTATTTCTGGGGCTTGCCAAAAAAAGTTATTGAATTCATTGAAAAAATAAATTTTGAAAATAATACAAAGGCATATTTTTATGCAATTACTACTTATGGCGGATTTGCCGGCAATGCGGTTTATCAATTATATGAACTGTTATTAAAAAAACATAGCATTAAATTGAATTACGGACAGAAGTTAAAAATGTTCTCAAATTATGTGATTATGTATAACATGAGCGAAAAAATAAATGAAATCACCAAAAAATCAAATGAGAAACTTATCCCGATTATTAATTCAATAAAAATTAAAAAGAATAACCGTATAAGCAAATTCACAAAAGCATTTGAATTTATCAACAAAGATTTCATAAAAAAAGTATCAAGTATGGATAAAGATTATACGGTAAATGATGATTGTACCGGTTGTACTATATGCGAGAAAGTATGTCCTGTAAAAAATATTGAAATGTTAAATAATAGACCGCAATATAAACATCATTGTGAAAACTGTGTTGCTTGTGTTCAATTTTGCCCGCAAAAAGCCATAAATTATAAAGACGCGACTCAAAACAGAAGAAGATATACAAACCCTGAAATAAATTATATGGAATTATTTGAATATAATAAATAAAAAATGGTATGCGCCCCAACTGCAGATAACAGGCGGTATATAATACGGCGGTCGAATGGAAATCGGATTGCGCGCTGCGCCCCCGACCGCTTTTGGTAGTTCGTGTTGCGGTGCCTTCCAATCCACTACTTCGTGGAGCCGGGGGGTTATGCGACATTCATCCTACTACGGTGCGAGTTTATTGACAATGCTTTTAAAGAAGACTAAAATAATACAAAGACAGCGTACGTATTAATCAGCCTTTCAGAGCGTGCCGGGATATTTGATGATTTATCAGAAAGTCAGCGGAAACTATTAAATGAATTGAACCCACTCAATATAGAAGCTCGTTATCCTGAGTATAAAGAGCGTGTTGCACAAACACTTACCACCGAAACAACTGCAAGGCTATTCAAAGAAACGGAGGACTTTTTGAGTTGGATAAAACAAAAGTTAGAAAAATAGCATATGACTATTCAATGGAAGTAGCAAAAGTTCTAAAACCAGAAAAAATTATGTTATTTGGTTCTCATGTTGATGGAAACCCTCATATTGAAAGCGATATTGACATTGCTGTGTTTGTGAGTGGTTTAGACGATAATGCCTGGTATGAAGCTCGTATCGCATTGCAAAATATACTTTGGAATAGAGCCTTTCTTGATATTGAACCGCATTTGCTGGATGAGGCTCATGACCGCAGTAGATTTGCGGAGCATGTAATAAAGACAGGTGAAGTCATATATCCGTCGTAGCGCAGATACTAAGCAGAACGAGAAGACAGTAGATTATTTATACTTTCGACTGGACCAAAGCGCTGCAAAAACGTCTTAGTAATGGAGGTGATTGACTTGAAAAACAAAATCTTTTGTATAATCCCACTGCTGCTTGTCATAATAGCAATAGTCCTAATGGCATTGCCAACAAGTGCATATTTAGCGTTTGCGGATGCTCCAGAAGATAGGATTAATCCCGATGACCGGGTTATTGTGTTTTATTCTTACTTTAGCTTTAGCTTGGTTGGGTTCGCAAAATTCGCTCCGCCAATAACAGCCTGTTTATCTGTCATTGTGGCACTATTGCACTGCATAGGTGCTTTGACTAAAAAGGCATTGTGTAGGGCTACCCTTGTTATGTCCTATGTTTGCGCGATTTTAGCTATCATTTCTGTGCTTTCGTTGTTGAGGTATCCACTACTTCCGTCTTGCATTGCGCTTTTGCTGATAGGTTCTGCGGTTCTCTATATATTTGTAAAGCGTGCGTTATAAGCATAATGTGAAGATAGACGGATTAAGTCCGTGGAAACGTCACATAACAAGCAACTTAGCGAAATGGCGGTCGGTGTGGAAAACTAAAGCGTTCTGAGCCACTCAAACTCTGTTCTGTGATGGCTCGGGTCACTGCGCCATCGTCCGCCACTTCGCCAAGCCGCCGGGCGTTAGGCGAAATGGCTATTGACATTACTTATAAATTGTAGGAAAGTAAGAGTGTACTACAATATTTGGAGGGAAAAATGACACCTGGACCTTATTTAGTATATAAATGCCCAAAATGTGGAAAATTTTCTTTTCGAGGAAGTTTGCGGTCTGGAAATACAATTGGCGCAGAATTATTTTCTGATGGGAAAAGAATAGCACCAATGTTACCCGAATTTCCTTCAATTACAAAATGTAAAAATTGTAAACTATTTTATTGGTTAAAAAGTGAAAATAAAATTGGAGAATTTTATAGGCATGAAGCAGATAAAAAATGGAACGATGCCTATAAAGCAGAATTTTTGACGGTAAACGAATATGATGAAGCAATTAATTCTAAAGTATATACTAATGAAAAAGAAAAAATATTTTTAAGAACAAAACTATGGCAAGCAATGCATGACAAAATTCGATGGCGTGAAAATTTTGATATACCGGAAGATGATAAAGAATTATATGAAAAAAATTGTAAAGCATTAATAGAAATTTTAAATATAAATGAAATAGAGGGAAAAATAATGATTGCTGAATTAAATAGAAATTTAGGGAAATTCATAGAATGTAAAAACATTCTAGAAACAATAAATAATGATAAATATATTTGGATAAAAAAGATATTAGAAATTGAGTGTAATAAAAGTAATCAAAAAGTGATCAGTCTAATACAATAGCCACTTCGCTTAACAAACGGTTAGCGTACGCCGCCTAATCGGCGGCTCGGGGTTACGCACGGCTAAATAGATAGTATGCCAGCAACGGTTACAGTATATTGTGTGAAGGGAGATAGAAACAAATGAACGAAACAAAATTCGATGGCAAAGGTAGTGTGTACGCGAAATATCGACCAGCGTATCCGCAGGCTTTTATAGACTACATTTATACTAATATCGGTATGTGTTCGGTAAGCATAATTGCAGATATCGGATCTGGGACAGGCATATTGACAAAACAGCTACTTGAAAAAGGAAGTACAGTGTTTGCTGTCGAACCAAACGCAGATATGCGGATACATGCAGAATCGAGTTTGGGAGGCTTCCCGGATTATATATCTGTAGACGGAACTGCGGAGAGGACAACTTTAAGCGAGAGCAGTGTTGACTACGTTACAGCTGCTCAGGCATTCCATTGGTTTGATAAGCAAGCATTCAAAACTGAATGCAGACGAATATTGAGAAAAAATGGAAGAGTTGTTTTGGTATGGAACAGCCGGGTGGAAGAAAGTGACATAGTTCAGGAAAACTACGAAGTAAAAAGGAAATACTGCCCCAACTTCAAAGTATTTTCTGATAGTCTGCTACACGCTGAAAATGAAGGATGTTTTAATGATTTTTTCACGGGTGAGTATGTGAGTAGAGTCTTTAATAATGACATTTCCCTAGATGCGGAGGGATTTGTTGGAGGTAATCTTTCCAGTTCGTATGCATTGAATGAAACTCACGAATATTATTATGACTTTATTGCCGAGTTAAAGCAATTGTTTGTAAAATACAGCAAGAACGGCAAACTGGTTCTACCAAGTATAACACAATGCTATGTTGGTGAAGTATAATCTTAGCTTGATAGCAGTATAACACGCTCTTGGCTCGGGTAGACGACGTATAACAAGCAGCTTAGCGAAATGGCGGTCAGAGTGGAAACCGATAATCTTCGGCTCCCCTTGACCGTTTGTGGTAGTTCAAGCTAAGGCGCTCACAATCCGCCACTTCGCCAAGCCGCCGGACGTTATCTGACATTTCCACTACTGCGGTGAAGGTTGAGAGACTTATTTCAATTTTATGTGATAATAAATATTATGACTATGGGGGATTGCTATGAAAATTGACAGCAGTATAGTAAATGCATATTTTGCTGAGAAACCAATTTCTACTTATTCAAACCATTGGATATATCATGAGGTAGAAAAAGGAGCGTATCTGTTTGAAACCCCGCCTTTTGAGCGTATAGCAGAAATAAGGCGCTGCTATGACCAAATCGCTAAGGCTTGTGATAGTTTTATATTCCGCAATGAGTCGCTGATAGAATATATCTTTACTGATGCCAAGTCTATAATGGAATCTGCTAACATATTATTTACTGTTGGTTTGCCGAGCGTGTATGACGCGCTTGTCCGTGAACACGAGGGGGAGGATTTTATAGTTATTGATATTGTGAACTTTGCAAATTACATCACAAATGGACATAAAGTTTCAGATCTTGTCATAAATTTTCTTTCTCATGAGTTGATTCATATATTAATTAATGCAAGGTACCCATATGAAGAGATGACCTATTTGGAGTATCTAAATTTCATAGCTTTTCACGAAGGGTTCGCACATTTATTGTCATATAAAGAAAATATTTCTGATTATCAACCGAATGAATCTTACAGAGAAAAATTCAACTCCGCAAAGAGCAAACTGATTAATGCGTTAAACGCTACTGATCCAGCAATGCAAGAACAGTATCGTATTGAAGCAAATAGTGGAAGCTATTGGGATAAATATGCGGCTATTTCATCTATGTTGTATTTACTTAGAAACATAGATGCCTTAAAACAAATCTATAATGAAGGCTGGAGAGGTTATGCTGAATTAATTATGGATTACGAATGGAAGTGACTTTTACACTACCAACATCCGGACATACGGCAGATAACAAGCGGTTTAGCGAAATGGCGGTCGGTGTGGAAATCGAAGCTAAAAATGTGCTATAATATTGTTAATGAAGAAAGGCAGAAAATATGATATGATTGAGATAAACGGTAAGAGCTTTGACTGGGACATTGACAAAAACTTGTCAAACATCAGAAAGCACGGCATATCTTTCAAGATGGCTGCCACCTCATTTTTTGACCCACACGCCATAATTTTTGAGGATGAAGCTCATTCACAGCAAGAAAACAGGTTCATACTAATTGGGTTAAACAAATTTGACAAACTTTTGACCGTTTGTCATTGTTACAGAGAAAACAACGATATTATCAGAATTTTTTCCGCAAGAAAGGCGACTGCCGAAGAAAAAGACATTTACGGAGGTGATTTATAATGGATTCGCTCGATAACCTAAAAATCCCGGACAAATCAAAAATACGCAAAAATCCTTATTACGAAAGCTTAGTCAAGCATGGATTTTCAATTATTGTGCATTACAGCCCCGAAAACGTGGCAGACATTATGAGCGGCAAACAACGCTTCGATTTTGATTTGCTTGAACACGACCCCGATGAGCTTGAAGCGTTTGCATACTATAACGCAAACTCTATCGCCGCGCAACACACAACCCGTTGACCTTTTCAATGTGCTGTTCCATAAGAGAGGGGGCTTTGTCAATGATGTTATATCGGAGAGAACCAAAGCGAGGCTTAAGGCAGCACAAGAGCATGGAAGGTCAAGTAATCATAGCAGACGGTGAAGAGTTTGCTATTATCAATTTAATAGCAAAAGGTAAAGGTGGGTATAATTATCTTGCAAGAACAAGAGATACTTTTGTGGTTGTAAAACAAATCCATTATGAGCCATGCGATTATTATCAATTTGAAGATAATAAATTAAATAGCGAACTGAGGGATTATAAAACGTTATATGATTTAGGCATACCTATGCCTAAACTCTTGTTTTCTTGTCAGGAAAGGCAATTATTGATAAAAGAGTACATAAACGGTGAAACCCTTGCAAAAATAGCCGCAAACGATCGAATTAAAACAAGCTATATTACCCAGATATTTGAAATGTGCGAAAGGTTATATCCAAATCATTTGAATATAGACTACTTTCCTACGAACTTCATGGAGCAAAACGGCAAAATTTACTATGTTGATTATGAATGTAGTCAATATACAGAAGAATGGAATTTTGAGAATTGGGGTATTTATTTTTTAGCTAATCAAAACGGCATGAAAAACTTTGTTGAATGTGAAGATTATTCTTTGCTTCTCGAAAACGGGAAACCGATAAGAAATGTATTTGAAGATACTGTGAAGCAGTGGCTTATGCTAAGATAAAGATATACCTGAAAATGGTATCTGCATCCGCGTACGAGAGTGGTATCTAAATCCGAGTGAACGTCGCATAACGCCCGGCGGTTTGGCGAAATGGCGGTCGGTGTGGAAAACTCAGTCTTTCTGTGCTCTTTGACCGCTTGTGGTAGCTCATGGTGTGGCGCTCCCAATCCGCGACTTCGCCAAGCCGCCGGGCGTTAAGCGCCGCCTCCGTGCCACGTCGTATACCCGCCCCCCGTTATGCGAAATAGAAATCTGAGATTGAAATCAATGCCCCGCGTCCATGCGGGGCAAGGACGGCGAAAACTCGATATTATGCAAAGTGTCTATATCTCTGCTAACATATTTGATATCTTACCGTAACCTACTGTGAGCACATCTTGTAAAAACTTAGCGCATGGAGTATACTGATGCTTAAAGGAGGGTTGACTTCAATGGAAGCAATACAAGCGTATTATAATGGCAGCGTCTTTGTACCCCTTGCTCCAGTTAAGGCGAAGCTAAACCAACAAGCATTAATCACTATCGTGGGAACTGTAAAAGCAAATTCAAGCGTAAAACGTTATTCTGAATTTTATGGTTCATTGTCATCCGAAAGCTATTTAGAGATTATAAAAGCGCTAAAAGACACGGAAAGGATAGATTTGGATGAGTGGTGATATGTTGGATACTAATGTTATCATTAAATATCTCGCTGGTGATGAATCTGCAAAACAGTTGATAGATAATGCTACTGATATATCTGTTTCGGTAATAGTTGTGGGCGAACTTCAGTATGGGGCGCATAAGTCTACGAAGACGGAAAGTAATTTAGTATTGTTCAAAAACTTCCTTTCTAGTTTTGCAATCATTCATGTGGATGAAAAGGTTGCCGCCATATATGGAGAAGTAAAGGAGCAATTGCGCTCAAAAGGAATAAATATCCCTGAGAACGATATTTGGATAGCGGCAACAGCTAAGTCCCAGGGTTGCAGGTTGATGACGTTTGATGCTCATTTTAAGTCTATAGATGGCTTGGCTGTTGTTTCATAATCACTTTTAGGGGATATCGCACCTTCAAATACCAAGACGACGCAAAGCGTGCCCGCCGTCCATGGCGGGCATGCTGGAGCAGATTTCTACTTCACAGAACAAGCGGCTTAGCGAAATGACGGTCGGTGTGGAAACATGAAGTCTACTGCACCCCTCAACACATTGTGATAGCGTAGGTCATGGCACGCCCAATCCACCACTTCGCCAAGCCACCGGGCGTTAAGCGACATATACCTTACTGCGGTGGAGTATAGAGAGTAGATTTTATGATATCATTATGGTGCAGAAAATTTATATAATACGAAATTAAGGAGAATATATGGAGAAAAATATTTATTCGATACTTGCCGTATTTCCAACGCCAAATATTGAGGAAACCGCTAAATATTATAACGAAGTTTTGGGGTTTCGGGTTGTTAAATATTTAGATGTAAAAGAACCGCATGTATGCCTTTACCGCAGTGAAGTGGAAGTAGTTTTATTAAAAGCAAAAAGCAATAAAGTCTATACAAACAGGGAGCTTTACGGACATGGAGAGGATGCTTATTTTATTACTGACAATCAGGAATCATTACAAAATGAATTTATTATCAAAGGCGCAAAAATTGTTCGCCCATTACACTTAACAGATTATAATAACTTGGAATTTGTGTTAGAAGATATAGACGGACGGTGGCTTGTTTTTGGGATGAAGCAAAAATAATCACTTCACCGAATAAGCATAATGCGAAGATAGCTGGTTTCCATCCGTGGAAACGTCACATAACAGGCGGCTTAGCGAAATGTCGGTAGGAGGGGAAGCCGCCGTGCCGCCGCGCCCCCGCCCGCTTGCAGTAGTTAGGGTCTGGGTGCTCCCAATCCGCCACTTCGCCAAGCTTGCCCCGTCGTTGCAAGCTCTGCCATGACGCCACGGGGTATACCCGTTGCCCGTTATATGCAATTGCCCCTATTGCGGTGCATTTTTATTGACAATGCTTTGCGAGAAGCCGAGAAATTCTTAAGTAGATAAAAAAGCGGAGGTTAACGTGAAAAATAGTGTTGTAGAAGTCATAATGTCACGCAGGAGCGTACGCAAGTACAAGCAAGAACAAGTGGAAGAGATGCTGTTGAGCACAATTATAGAAGCGGGAAGATTTGCGCCAAGTGGTGGAGATGCTCAACTCACGCATATAATCGCAATCCAAAATCCAGATATACTCCGCGATATTATCAGGATATCTAAATCAGAATTCGCAAAGATGCCCATTACCGACAATATGTATGACAGTTTACGTAGCACTATTGAGCATGCGCTAATGCCTGAATTTGATTTCGATTATATTTACGGTGCGCCGACGCTTATAATAATAGCGAACAAGAAAGCCTGTACGAATGCAATGGCGGATTCTATATGTGTTTTGCAAAATATACTAATAGCCGCCGAGGCACTTGGAGTGGGAGCTTGTTACCAAAATGCACCGCATTGGCTTGACGATAGCGAAGGATTTCGCAAGTATATGTATACATTAGGACTTGGCAAAGATGAAACCATTGCAGGCGCTGTTTCGCTTGGGTATTCTGCCGAAGAACCACGACCGCCGCTACCACGCAAAGGCAATTTTGTTACGTACGTTAGATAGTGCGTAAAATATGATAATAGATTGATATAGTCCGAGTGAGCCGCCGGGCGTTATCGGCAGTTTATCCTACTGCGGTGCATTTTTATTGACAATCCTATTAAAGATGCTTAGAATTACAAAAAGGAGGTAGTGCTGGATGATTTCGGAAATAACGATAATTAAAGACTTGATTGTCAATGCTTTCACTGTGGAAAAGATTATTTTATTCGGCTCACACGCATATGGAACACCGAATGACGATAGCGATTATGACATATATATGGTAATCCCGAATGACGGTCTGCGCCCAATCGATGCAATAGGCAAAGCGCATCTTGCAATGCGCGGGACAGGCGTAAAGTCTGTGGATTTTCTGGCGGGTACGGTTGAAGTATTCGAACGCCGTTCCAAGCAGTCAACGATTGAGCGAAAAATCGCACAGGAAGGAGTGGTTTTATATGAGCGAAGACAGCAATCTGTTTGAATGGAAAAGACTCGCGCAAATGGACATTGAAACAGCTCTGCATATGTTTAATACTTATCATCCAAAACCCTTTGAGGTTATTTGTTTCCATGCCCAACAAGCAGCAGAAAAAATGCTTAAGTGCTTCTTAGTGTCAAAGGATGTTGAAGTGCCAAAAACACATGATATGAGAAAGCTCTGCGAGATGTGCATACAGCTTGACGTTAGCTTTGACGATATATTCGAGCCCGCCGTTTTACTGACCAGGTATGGTGTAATCCCCCGTTATCCGGCAGAACTCAACTTGATTGTTCAAGATGCCCAATCAGCCATTAGAGATGCAGAGAAAGTAGTCAGTTTCGTCAACAACATTATTGGGGTTGTGTTTTGCGATATCGATATGGTTGATGCTTCATTGATTAAGTATGCAGTGATAGTAGCGAGACATAAGGGGAAGTGGGTCTTTTGCAAAAATAAAAACCGAAAATGGGAACTGCCGGGTGGGCATCGTGAGGAAGGCGAAACCATTGACAATACAGCAAGACGGGAATTGTATGAGGAAACCGGTGCAAAAATGTTTGAAATAACACCCATCAGTGCGTATTCAATAAACAATTATGGAGTACTGTTTTTCTCAGAGATAGAGGAATTTGGGGAGCTTCCCGAATCTGAGATAGAAACCATAGGTTTCTATAGCGACCTACCTAATGACCTGCCGATAACAAGCGGCTTAGCGAAATGTCGGTCGGCATGGAAACCGGTAGCTTTCTGCTCCCCTTGACCGTTGATGATAGCTCATGGTGTGTCGCACCCAGTCCGCCACTTCGCCAAGCTGCTGGACGTTATGTGACATTAGCCCTAGTGCGGAGCGAATTTGTTGGCAATTTTTTGATAGAAGCCTATATATACCTTAAATCAGTAAATGTAATTCGAGGTGCAGTATGATTGCTTTTAATGTGCTTTTATTTGAGGGCTTTGAAACTTTAGATGCTTTCGGCCCTGTCGAAATAATTAGCAAACTACCGAAAATATATAAACTTGACTATTTCTCTATTAACGGTGGCATCATTATAAGCAGTCAGCAAATAAGTGTGAATACGCTTCCTTTTTCCGCAATAGATACGACTGGTGTGTTGTTAATCCCCGGTGGCTTGGGTACAAGGAAACTAATTGATGATATAGATTTCATAAACAGTATCAAATTGTTGTCTCAAAGAGCCTCGCATGTTCTAACCGTCTGCACAGGTTCTGCCTTGCTTGCAAAAACAGGACTGCTTCACGGCAAAAAAGCTACAAGCAATAAAATGGCTTTTGATTGGGTTTGCAGTAATGGAAACGGCGTAAATTGGACTAAGAAAGCACGCTGGGCAAATGATGATAAGTATTATACATCGTCGGGCGTATCTGCGGGAATGGACATGACATTGGGATTCATTTGCGATATTTACGGTGAAGAAACTGCTCAGGATATATGCAAATATATTGAATATATCTGGAATCGAGATAAAGATAACGACCCATTTGACCCATAATATAGAGCGTAACATGAAGATAAATGGATACGGTCCAGGGTGAATGTCGCATAACAGGCGGCTTAGCGAAATGGCGGTAGGCGTGGAAATCTGAAGCATTATGCTCCTCATGACACTTTGCGGTAGCTTAGAGCACGGCGCACCTCGTCCGCCACTTCGCCAAGCTGCTCTGTCGGCGCTAGCGCCGCATCCGCGCCATGTCGTATACCCGCCCCCCGTTATCGGCAATTAGCCCTATTTCGGTGTTAATTTGATGAAAATCCTTTGAAGAAAGCAAAACTTGATTAGAACAGACTAATTTTATTTATGGAGGCAGACATTATGAAACATTTTTCGTGCAACCATTTCCCAATACGTGAGAATTTTCCAAAACTTATTTTGCTTATTGTTGTGATAATTGGAATACTAAGCTTTTCTGGGTGTATTCGAGATGATCAAACAGAATATCCTTTGTATGCGGTTTCAGTGAACGATGAATTGGGTTGCATTGAGTTGATATACAACGGGGTTGTTTTTCGCCCGTATGGGGTGTTTGTCAATAACACGTTTAAAGGAGAACAAATTGGCGTTCGTGAAGATGCTCCTCAAAGTAAAATATACGAAGTAAAAGGTTATGATTCAGACGAATGGATTGTTGAGTATCTTGAAGTCATTATGGGCACTAATATGATACTTAAAGCAGTAGGCGTAACTGAGATTCCGATAGAGCTTGAAGAATATAAGGAATACGACTATTAATAAGCATAATGTGGAGATAAATGAAACCAGTCCGGGTAAACGTCGTATAACAAGCGGATTGACGAAATGGCGGTCGCTGTGGAGACCTGAAGCCTTATGCATCCTTTGACCTCTTGTGATACTTCAGGTTGCACCGCGCCCAATCCGCCGGGCGTTGTATGCCATATGCCCTACTGCGGTGTGAGTTTGTTTACAATCCTTTGAATGATGTAAGTTTTTATAAATGCCGTTTTATAGATGCTAGACAATTTCCAGATACAAATGGTGAGATTTTCTGATATACTAATTGGTGTCAAGTGGATAAACAGATATTAGAGTTAGGAGAGGAGTGTTTATGGGAAATAGACTTGAAACACTACGCAACAGAATCGACAAATTCATAAATCATGACGATATCCGCATGTGTATTTCTCACACATATGGAGTAGCTCAGTTTTGCACTTTGCTGGCCATGAAAAGAAATATGGATGTTGAGCTCGCTACGACTTGTGGGATGTTGCATGACATACACTGGATAACAGGTGGAAGTAGCGATAACCATGCGTCAAAAGGAGCGGAGCAGGCAAAAATAATATTGAAGGCAATGAACACATATAGTGATGGCGAAATAGAATTAATTACTACAGCTATTTTGAAACATAGTGATAAAAAGTCAGTTGATGAGCCCTATGATGAGTTGCTGAAGGATGCCGATGTAATGAATCATTGCCTCTATAACGCTGATTTTCCGATAGCCAAATCGGAGTTGGTTCGGTATAAAAATCTACTCAGAGAGTTTGATATTACCCACGGTTAGGCATTATAAGAAGACAAGTGGAACAAATCCGGGCAAACGGCATATAACAAGCAGCTTGGCGAAATGTCGGTCGGTGTGGTGACCGGAAGCTATCTGCACCTACTGACAATTTGTGGTAGCTCAGGTCATGCTGCACCCAATCCGTCACTTCGCCAAGCCGCCGGGCGTTATCAGCAATTCACCCTACTGCGGTGCGTGTTTATTACAATTCGTTGTAGCAATCCTAGATTCGTTTGAGAGCAGTTATTCTTATAAAGCGAAAATGGAGTTGGAGAAAATGAAAATACAATTTCGCATCTTAGAGGTAAAAGATTTTCCGAAAATGTTAACATGGCTTAATACAGTGCATGTAAAGCAGTTTTGGAAAGAGCCTTTTCATACTGTCGAAGATATAGAAGCAAAATATGGAGGATACGTCACAGGTGAAAAGCCTTCTTCTCCTTATGTTATAATGATAAGCGATGTAGATATAGGATATATTCAGACATATTATTACAGCGATTGGCAGGATGACAATGACCCTAGCAACTATATATCCCTTATGGATGCGGATAAAGACTCGGCAGGGGTGGACTTGTTTATTGGGCATAAAGACTACATACACAAAGGCTATGGTGTGCATATATTAAAATCGTTTATTAAAGATTTTGTTTTCACAAATCCTAGAAGTGTTAACGTAATCATAACACCTGAACCAGATAATATTGTTGCTATTAAGGTCTATGAAAAAGTTGGATTTAAGTGGTATAAGACAATTAGCACACAAAATGGAGAGTTTGAGTATCTAATGAAATTATCCAAAGAGGATTTTTTCAATAGTTTTACTCACTAAGTAGCACAAGGAGATAAATGCAACCGATCCGGGTAAACGTCAGATAACAAGCGGTTTAGCGAAATGGCGGTCGCTGTGGAAATCGGAAGTCTTCTGCGTCCCTCAACCTCTGTGATAGTTCAGGTCTCGGCGCACCCAATCCGCCACTTCGCCAAGCCGCCGGGCATTATGTGGCAATTCACCCTACTGCGGTGGAAATCAATTTTTAGGCGGTGTTATTCATGCAGAACATATTAAGCATTTGGGGATTGGCTGGCATAACTGTTAAACATATGGATTCACTTTCAATGTCTACTTGGGATGTCGGTGGTCAATATATATTAAAGCGTTATTCAAACGATGAAGAATTGTCTCGCAGTATGCAGTTTTCAAAACTTCTGACCACATATGGGATTCCTGTCGCAGTATTTATCCCCACAGAAAGCGGAAAGTTAACCTCCCCCGAAGGCTCATACTGTCTGATGTCAAAATTGTCAGGCAAGCACCCGGACTTTTTTGAAGAAATCAACCTCGCTTCTGAGATGGGGCGCGAATTGGCAAGACTTCACACAGTATTGGCACATATTGAACCTAACTTAGCTTGCAACGACAGCGATTTACTTGTAGATTGGCAGAATGGTATTAAACCAAGTATTGAAAAATTAGTGCCAGATAAAATGTTGGGTAGTGTTGACATATTATTTCGTAAATACTACCCAAATCTTCCGCGCCAACTTATTCACCGCGATATACATTGTCATAATGTGTTGTTTGATAATGGACATTTGACAGGTTGGCTCGATTTTGATATAAGTCAACGCAATGCACGGCTTTTTGATATGGCTTATCTGCTATCTGGGCTTCTTGTCGGAAACACACACAGCAGAACTAAAATTGATAAATGGCGTTTAATATACCATGAGCTTTTAACGGGTTATAATGAAATAAACCCTTTAGTCGATAACGAACATGATGCACTGCCTATTTTGATGATAATGATTGAGTTGTTGTTTGCATGGTTTTGGATCGGTAGAGACAACATCGAGCAAAGCGAAACCGCGCTTGAATTGGCAAAATGGCTTTGTAACGAGTACAATATATAATGTACCGAATAAGATGGTTATAAGGATTGAATAACATGAACTCAATCCGGGTAAACGTCGTATAACAGGCGGCTTAGCGAAATGGCGGTTTGTGTGTGAACCAAAAGCCTTCTGCATCTTTTGACCGCTTGTGTTGACTCAGGTCATGGCGCACCCAAACCGCCACTTCGCCAAGCTGCCGGACGTTATGTGCAATTGTGCCTAAAATTGTTGATAAATTATGAATAAATAATACTTGACAATATATTCATTTTTGATATAGCATGAAGTAATAAGGTATAAGAAATGATCGATGGGAATGATTTAATAAAAAGTATGGATAAAATACACACGACAGAATTAGGTATTATCAGGATAAAACGAAATCTTGAATTAAATACAGAAAAAGTTGTAAATTGGTGTAAACAAAAAATTAAAAAAGCAGACAATATTTATAAAAAGGGAAAATTTGGTATATTTCTTTTGAAGATTGTGTAACAACTATAAATGTAAGCAGTTATACTATTATTACTGGACACAAAATTAAAGGAAAAAATAATGGACTTGGGAAAAGACATAAAAATTAAATATGCTGAAAATATAGACTTATTATGGCTTATTGAAAAGGATAAACATGTCTCAGAAAATGTTTAAAAAAATAAAATCGAAAATAAGGAAATATTTGTAGTAGAAAAGAATAATCAAATAATTGGTTGGTTAAGGTATAATTTATTTTGGGATAATATTCCATTTATGAATATGGTTTATTTTTTGGAAGAATATAGGAAAATAGGATTAGGGGCTAAATTGGTCAAATATTGGGAAGAAGAAATGAAACAAAAAGGTTATAAAAATGTATTAACGTCAACACAAGCAAATGAAGATGCACAACATTTTTATAAGAAAATTGGATATAAAGAAATAGGTGGGTTTAAATATTTTGATGATCCATATGAAATTATATTTCAGAAAATATTATAATAAAATATTATAGGGACTAAATGGGGTACGGCAAAACAGCACATAACAAACGGTATACGACATATCCCCTGGCGCGGTGCGAGTTTATTGACAACTTTTTGAAGATGATGCGATTTAGATAAAAGCGGATTACTATGATACATGCCATATGGTAAAAATCTTCACGCTCAAAACATATTGTTGACAATGCCAATAAAATGTAATATTATTGAGTTAAGGAGTTGATTTAGTATGGCTAAAAACTCAACGATAAATTTGCGAGTAGATAGTGAAGTAAAGGAAGAGGCAGGAGAAATCCTAATGTCTTTGGGTCTGACTCTTAGTCAAGCATTTAACCTGCTGCTTCATCAAGTGCGCTTAGTTCGAGGGCTGCCTTTTGAAGTGAGGCAACACACGCCTCCGGAAAGTATCGTATTTAATAATAGTCAAGATTTATACGAAAAGCTTAATGTCGGAAGAGAGCAAATAAGACAAAGGCAAGTTATCGATGCTAATCTTGTTATGGAAAGATTAGGTGAGAAATATGACCTTCGACGTTGAGTTCTCAGAACAAGGCAATCGCGATTTAGATGAAATCATCAGGTATATTAGTGAGGAGTTGTTCAGCCCGCAGGCTGCACAAAAATTTTACAGTGCTGTAAACGAAAAACTCATATTACTACAGAGCGTTCCATACGTATATCCACTATATCACGATGATAGGCTTGTAAATGAGGATAGGCATTAATGATTGTTGCTGTTTCAAAGGACAATGAAAACAGATGGGCGGAGTTATGTGCTTCCTTGTGGCCGCATCACACGATTGAGTCTTTTATTCAAGAAAGAGAGAAGAACAGATATCTAAATGAGTTTCTTTATTATGATAAGGATGAAGCGGTAGCTTTCATAAGTTTATCTTTGCGACACGATTATGTAGAAGGTACAGAATCAAGCCCCGTTAGTTATCTTGAAGGGATTTATGTTAAGCCGGAATACCGAAGACAGGGAATAGCGCAAAAAATGGTGGAGTTCGCAAGGAAATGGTCTGCTGACAAAGGCTGCATGGAGTTCGCTTCTGATTGCTTGATAGAAAATATTGATAGTCGCAAGTTCCATAACAGAATTGGATTTAAAGAAGCAAATACGATAGTCTGCTTTGTCATGCGTCTATAACTTCGTTCCAAGCTGCACTCATTCGGTTATGATCGAGCGAGCTTGGTCGCAACTCTCGTTTCATTTGATTCGATTATAAACGGTATAAGCTCAATATGGAGATAGATGGATTCCGTCCGGGTAAACGTCGTTTAACAAGCAGCTTAGCGAAATAGCGGTCGGAGGGGAAGCCGCCGTGCCGCTGCGCTCCTGTCCGCTTGTGGTAGTTCAAGATATGGCGCGCCCAATCCGCCACTTCGCCAAACCGCCGGGCGTTATGCGACATTCGACCTAGTTCGGTGGTATATCGAGAATAATGAGTGGGGAACGTTCGTAAGTAAGAGAATTAAGCAAAATAGGTTGATTTAATCCTATTAGCTGTGTATAATTACTACGGAGGTGTTAAGTATGATGATCAATACAAGCAATATTGTTTCGATAACCGAGGCAAATCAAAACTTTTCACGCGTTGTGCGCATGGTAGATGAAAATGGTTCTGCAATAATCTTGAAGAACAATACGCCGCGTTATATACTGATTGATTTTCGCCAGGTGGAGCAGGAGCAAACCATGCCTGATGAGGATGTAATGAGCATTTCCCGCCGCATTATGGAGAAGAACAAGGAAGCCTATGAGGTTCTTGCAAAATGAAGAAACTGACAAAAGGGCAAATACTTCTTCTACACCATGAAATGATTGAAACTCACGGCGGTAGTAGCGGCATCCGTGATGATGGCTTGTTAGAATCTGCGCTTGCCGCACCGTTTCAAGCTTTTGGAGGTAAACCCTTGTTATTGACCGTTCAACAAAAAGCCGTTCGGTTAGGATATGGGCTGATTATAAATCATCCTTTTGTTGATGGCAATAAGCGAATTGGCGCACATGTTATGCTGACCGTTTTAGCAATGAACGGGATAGAACTTGAATATACGCAAAGGGAGTTCTACGAGCTGATAATTAAAATTGCGGCAAGCGAAGCATCATATGAAGAACTGCTAAAATGGGTGATAGACCACGAAACTGAAATTAGAAAGTAGGTACTATCTGCATCCGGGCAAACGTCATATAACATGCAGCTTAGCGAAATGTCGGTAGATGTGTAGACCAGAAGCTTCCTGCACCCCTTTGACCGCTTATGGTATTCTAAGGTGCGAAGCACCCAATCCGCCACTCCGCCGGCGCAAGCGCCGCCTCCGCGCCACGTCGTATACCCGCCCCCCCGTTATACGACATAAAATCTGGGGGATTGAAATCCTCGCCCCGCGTCCATGCGGGGCAAGGACGGCGGAGAATTCAACATTGTACGACATAATGTAGGTTGTCGTACTGAGACAAAAACAATGTGGGAAGAAGATATTATGAAATTATTAATCCTAACTGGTGCAGGTGCGGTTGGAAAAATGACCGTTGGGCAGGAGTTGATGAAGATAACGAAATTACGGCTTTATCATAATCACATGGACATTGAGATGGTGATTGAAATATTCGGTAACTCTAAGTACAATGGTGAAGTTGGCAGACGCATACGTGAAGTTGTTTTTGAAGAATTTGCTAAATCTGACTTATATGGTCTGATCTTCACTTATATGTGGGCTTTTGACCATCAATCCGATTGGGAGTATATAGATAGCCTTGTTGATATATTTCGGCGTGATGGCGCAGATATTTATTATGTGGAATTGGTTGCGCCACAAGTAGTCAGGCTTCAAAGAAATATAACGGAAAATAGACTTCAGAACAAGGCATCTAAGAGAAACATCGAATTTTCAACCAAGCTTTTATTAAACGAGGATAAGAATTATCGCCTAGTAAGCAACGATGGTGAAATTCCATTTGAAAACTACTTGAGAATTGACAACTCAAATTTAAAACCTAGCGATGTAGCTGAAATGATAAAGGAAAGGTTTTCGTTATAGCATCCTACATACAATTCTCACCTGATGTGTTGAATTGTAGGATTGTCAAACATATTGGACAGCGAGGTATTCAAGAGGTGAATACCAAAGAAGAGGTCTCATTGGCATATTGTTAGAACGTTTCATGTGAACAAGTAGCTGCTTTTTAAAGTCATCAAAAG
>Ga0099364_10000514_pt1 | contig 65327 bp, 57 predicted proteins | sample TergutTh196P3_FD_73070 | JGI IMG/M metagenome (GOLD analysis project Ga0099364, IMG submission 73070) | Microcerotermes parvus P3 segment gut microbial communities from Pointe-Noire, Republic of the Congo - Th196 P3 | ecosystem: Host-associated > Arthropoda: Insects > Digestive system > Gut ... | reverse complement strand
TTTGTATTAAACCTTTCGTGGGACCATCCGTAAGCCCCGCAGGGTGGTTTTTTTTGGTTACTTTTTTTGTCCAGACAAAAAAAGTGACTTGCCGAAGGCAAGGTGCGCCCGCAGGGCGAAGATAGCCGGGCCGCAGGCCCACTCTGCAAAACAACCTTGCCAAAAACCCTTCGCCGGAGGCGACACTCCCCCCTGGAAGGGAAAAAACAAAAACACCCCTCATTTAAAATGCCCGCCGCCAGGCGAAAAAACCATTCTGAAATATTTTGTTTCCTCAAACAAACAAAGAATGCTATATTCTTTTTGCTGCGCAAAAAACGCGGTTGGGCTTCAGAACCCAGGTTAAAATTACAGGTGGCGGGAGCCACCGGGAGATGCCGAGTGGCTCGTTGCTTTTGAGCCCCCGGTTTCTCCCCGGTGGCCTGGGCGGGAGGTCGCAAGGCCTGCCGGATTTTTCCTGTAATTTGCCGGTTCTGAACTCGTTTGGGCCACCCTGTGGGTGGTTGTGCGAGTTTGCCCAGCTTCTCCCTCGGAGAGCAGCATTGCTGTTCTACGTTTTTGAAGAGAGAGGGAGGAGGCTTTTATGAGTGAAAAAAAAGCAGGGGCACTCCTCAATGCTGAGGAAGGGGAGGTTTTGAGCATTATTACTCAACACCTTATGGAGCTATGCAGGCGCGGCTATGGGGATGCCATAAGCATTTATTGCCAAGTATTTCGCCTGCTGCATTTTGTTGGAACCCAAAACTATCTGCAAAGCATTGCTGCTTTGGTTGCTGAGGCCAGCTTGGACGCCATGCAAGGCCACCTTGGCCTCAGGAAGTATTTGGCGGTTTTCAGCGACGAGCTGATGAGCTTTCTCAAAGCGCTTGAGGAAGCCAAAAAAAACAACACGGAAATACCCAAAGAGAAAATGGACGCCATGTGGGCCGAGCTCACAGAACGCTTAAATGAATCCAAACAAGGGGGAGCTGCAGAAACTTTTCAGGGCTCTCCTCACTGGAGTTGAAACTTTTTTTTCAGAGGCAACGTGAGTTGTTTTTTCTCTTGCGCCGAGGGCGTCATGCACAAAACTGAGAATGAAAATATAGCAGCTATAATAGTCATGCTGAAGCGCCTCCAAAATAGAGGCTTTGAGGGTGCTGCTTTGTTGAGAGAAAAGTTTGAAGCTTTGGCCGAAATATCCGGCGAACACTATGCAGAAAAAATAGGGAGGAAGTTGGAAGAAACCTTGCGCTTTGCGGACCGGGGGCAACCTGAGGCAACGCTACACTTGATGGCGCTTGCTGAGTTTGTAGACAACGCCATTGTTGAAAAAACGCAATATGCCAAAGAGTTGGGGCAGCTCTTCCAAAACTTGTGGGAAGCTAAAGCTGCGCATGATCAGGCTTCAGCTGTGGTTTCAACCATGGCTTCAGTTGAGGCTTCAGCTTTAGCTTCAACTCCCATTTCCCCCTCAAATACAGAAGAGCCCAGGCCAAAAAAAACAACCCTTTTATATGGGAAAAGCCCATTGGAATGAGGCGTGTTTGAGGGGGCCTCAAGAGGAAGTGCTCTATAGAGGAAGTGCTCTATGGTTTGGCGTTTGCCTCAAGGAGTTTGTTGCGCAGTTGAGTGCTTGCTGCCTCCAACTCTTCGCGGGCTTTGTCCAAGGCAGCTTTGTTGGAGGTCCTCGGGTTAACTTGGGCTGCAGCCACAATGCGCTCACTCAGCTGCTTTATGGTTTCAGCATTTTCAGTTGGGCTTGCAAGCTGAAGGGTGTCTGCAATGCGGGCCATTTGTTTTGCGTGTTGGCGAGCTTCTACAAACTTTCTGCGGGAGCGCTCCTTTATGAGGGTTGAGTTTTGCTGCTCCGGGCTGGCCCCCATGAGGTTTGTTTGGGCGACGGCCTCGTTGAGCACGGCGCGACAGCCCTCACAGGGGCTGTCTGCCAGCCTCTCGTCAACCTCCATATAGAGTGCAGTGCGTGCTTTTGCGTCCACCAGCTTTTCAGCCAATGTTTGGGCCTCTGTCAGGAGGAGAGCCTCTATAGAGTCCTGCGTTGCCCTCAGGGAGCCATATACCTCACCGCTTTTGAGGTTTAAAACTTCAGCCGGAGCTTTAATGTCCTTCAACCACATTTCCAGTTTGCGGCGGCTCTCACTCTCCAGCGGCGCCTCAAAGCGGGGCGCTTTCCAAAATGCGCTGACAGCCTCAAAGGCATAACGGAAAATGGAAACGGCGGACTCGTTGCGCAGCAACATTTCCCTTTGGAAGCACCTCTCCATTTCCACCACAAGCGCCTCATGTGCAGCCCATACGCCACTCTCCAGGCTGACAAAGCGCCAGGCATTCAGCAAAGAGGCAAACTCTGCAAGCTCATCCGCTTGCTCAATGTCAAACTTGTTGCGCAGCTTATAGGCTTTGGAAAGCAGTTGCACGCGCTCCAACATTTTCAGCTCTGCCTGCTCCTGCTCCCTCGTAAAACGCGTCCCATAGAGTGCCCGCTCCATTTCCTTCATTTTTTCAGGCTGCTCCCCCAACTCACAACTCCAGTTGTGGCCGGCCCAGTCCACAGTGGGCCTAAACTCCGCCGTAGAGGCGCGTATAATGAGGTAGGGGAAAGCCTCAAAAACCTCTTCCACGCTGTTGGCTATGGTGTTGTTGGCAGCAAGGCACAAAGCGGCCGGGTTGTTGGCGCACAGCTTGAGTGTTTGGGGCTCCGGGAGTGGCAAAGAGACGTCATCCGGTTGGAGGAAAAGGGCTATAGGGGTGCCATCCAACGGAAAAGGGGAGCTATGGGCTGTGGAGCCTGAGAGGCCAATTTTTGCGGTTGTCAGCGTTTGCTTGTTGGAGCTGTTGGCCTCGTCGGCAATGTTGCTGAGGAGTTGCCCCGCAATGGAGAGGTAGGGGTTGTTGCCTGTCAACTGGCTTAAAGGAAGGCCAGAGGAAATGCTTTGGAGTTTTTTGAAAGCAACGGCATAACTCCCCGCGACGGTTTGGGGGATGGCCCGTATTGAAAAGTCCAACACCGGTTGCATGGAGGACTCAAAATTAACATATTCCCCCTGGGCAATGTTGACGTCCGTCAACTCCTCTTTTTTTCGGCCCTCCAAATCCAACAACAGCAGGGGATATTCAAAAGCGGTTTTCTCTCCCACGTTTAAAATGGTGACGCCCACAGAGAGGTATTTAAAACCCTTGGCCACCTTGGAATATTCAGGCCTTTGGAAGGCGTTGAGGTTAGAGGTTATTTCTACACGCAAATAGCCCGCATTGGGCCGCTGAGAGGTGGACTCCCCCACAACGCGCGGCGTTGCCTTCACAAAAATGGGCTTGCAACAGGAAGTGAGTGCGACAAAAGCCAGGAGACAAAGCCCCCCAACAACAAGCGTCCAAACTGTCTTCATAAGCAGAAGTGTTATTCATACTTTGACGGACACGTCAACATTCAGCTCAGGTGGTTTTCTACCCCCCATGGTGCCTCAGGGCACCCTTGAGGCGAGCCTAAACTCGCCTCTCACAAAAAAACCTTTTTTAGCCCTGCCGTGCAGGCGAAAAAACGCTCTGCACCTCTGCCCGGCAGGGCCAAAAACACACCCTCACTCTATGTAGGAAGGTATAGGTACCGACTGACCGAAGAGGCCGGGGAGGCGTCCTTCCACATATGTCCACGGGGCTGTGCGCAATGCCTCTGGGAAGCCGTTGGCTATTTGCAGGGAGGGAAGAGCCCTGTTTTCGCCGTGGATGGTGCCTGGGCCCAGGCCTGTGGTCCATATGCCGTTGTTGCAGTTGCGCATGCCGCTATAGGCAGCGTTGGTGGACAAAGTGCCGGCGCTGCCTGTTAGACGCCCAACGGTGGGGGAGCACTCGGTGAGGAAAACGGGGCTGCAGTTCATAATGTTTCCACAGGGATAAGTGCGCCTTTGATAGGAAACGTTAAGCCTTGAGTTGAGCGCCAGGCTGTTTCTCAGCGTGCCGGCGTTCCTTCCCACCACACCACCGACATTCTGATAGATGGTGCTGTTGCCCCAGACGCCACAGTTGCCGCAGACGGTGGTGGCGCTGACAAGGCCCGTGGCATAGACTTGTTCCACGGTGCGGATGTTATTCCCCACCAGGCCGCCGGTATTGTCGCGGCCGGTGACAGTGGTGGTGGCATAGCTGTTTTGTACCGTGCCGTTGTTTTGGCCCACCAGGCCGCCCGTGTCATTATAGCCGCTGACGGCGCCCGTGGCATAACAAGCTCGCACCGTGCCGCCGTTAATATAGCCCGCCAGGCCGCCCGTAAACTCGCCCGCGCTGACATTGACATCGGGCAGCCCCAGGTTTTCTACCACGGCGTCTTGGCCTATAACGCCAAACAAGCCCTGGAGGCTGCTGCTGTTGCTGATGCGAAGGCTGGCAAGGGCATGGCCGCCGCCATTGAGGCTGCCCCTAAAGGGAGCAGCATTGGTGCCTATGGGCGTCCAATTGTTTGTGGTGGAAATGTTGAGGTTGGCATTTTCTGTCAACCTATAATGCCGCACCAGGCCAGCGGCCGTATTCGCATAGCTGTTAAAATGGAGGATGTTGCCCCCATTCAGCGGAATGGCACGCTCTCCTGCGGCCAAGCCGTCTCTGATGTTGACGGTTGTGGTTCTGCTTTCAGGCTCATAGCCCGGTGTACGGATGAGGCTCAGGGTGAAGGTGGCCACGCCTGAAGAAAACTCTGTCTGTCCATTATATTCCACAACAATGCTGAAATTTTGGGTATCCCCCGTGGGGTTGCCTTCAACCGCGAAGGACAAGCCATTGGTGGCGCTGATGCTGAGCCACGCGTTGCTGGCATCAGCAGCATTGGCAAAACCTGAAACCACCACACCCAAGGTGGTGGAGCGCTCACTATAAGCGCCATTTACTATAGGTGTGAGTATTGCCGCACTGGGGTTAATGGAAACACTCAAGCGGGGCAGCCCTGAAGAGGTGGACAACTCCCACTGTGCATAAACCCTGAGGTTCTCACTCACCGGGGTGTTGGCGGTGAAAGGCATTCCACTCCCATCCTCTTCCATATTCCACCCCAGAAAATTATGGCCCTCTCGCGTGGGGGGCTCAGGCAAAGCGTCCACAGTTGTTTCAGGTGGCAGCACTATTTTGTCTTGCGGGTTTGCCAGGGTGTCCCCACCATTTTCGTCAAAAATAACCAGATAGCCCTCACCATCCCACTCTATGGGGTTGTCCTGTACCCCTGGAGAAGAAGAAGAAGAAGGAGAAGACTCTTCAGAGCAGGCCCCCAAGGCTATGCCCAGCAACACACACAGTGTGCCTAGGGCAAAACGTTTCACGGAAAATTCTTTGGGCAAGTTCATTTTTATGTTTCCAGTGGGTTTCATTGTGGACTCTTCCTGCGTGGTTTCAGCCATATAGTTCAGGTTGTTTAACACAACACCAACATACAGTGTGAGGAAAATACGCTGAAGCAAGACACCGTGTGCTTTTGAGGTGACATATATGGGCAAGTACGAAATATTTGCATGCCGGAGCCTGCTGTCCTCCCTTGCCAGAGGGCGTCCGCTTTGGAGCTTTAATATGCTTATTTTATTTGGCTTTTGCGAAAAATGAGGGCGTTTTAATACAATAGAGCGCCAAAGGCGGCATGCGCTCAAGGCCCCTCAAAAGCAAAAGCAAAAGCGAGGCTGTTTTCGTTTGGGCATGGGTTTTCTGTTGGGGCTAAGTTTTGCGCCTCAAAGCCAGGCTATGCGGGTTTGGGGTTGCTCTGCTCGTCGCTGTTTTTATAAATGGCGTCGGCAATTTTATGGGCAGAGGTTTCCAGGTGTTTGAGGGCCTCTTGCAGGTGTTGTGCGGGGGCATTCTCCTTGAGGTGTTGCTTTAAAGCGGCAATGTCCTTTTGGAGGGTTGCCTTGTCTATGGGGGAAAGCACATGGGCATAGGCTTCCAGGGAGTGTTCTGCCATGTGCAAAAGCCCCTCTGCGTTGTTGCGCAGCTCTGCCAGGCAGCGTTTTTCCTCATCTTGTTTTTTTTGCGCTTTGGCCTCGTGGACAATGCGTTGAATGTCTTCCTCTGAGAGTCCGGAGCGAGAGGCAATGCGCACGTGCTGCTGCTTGCCGGTGCCCAAGTCTTTCGCGCTGACGTGTACAATGCCATTGGCATCCATGTCAAAACTCACCTCAATTTGCGGAATGCCACGCGGCGCGGGGGGAAGGCCCACCAACTCAAAGCGCGCAAGGCTTGAGTTGCCTTCAACCATGTCTCTCTCTCCTTGCAAAACGTGCACGCACACCAGAGGTTGGTTGTCCACAGCCGTTGAAAAAATTTGAGATTTTTTGCATGGAATGGTGGTGTTGCGCTCAATAATGCGTGTAAAAACCCCGCCGGCAGTTTCAATGCCCAAAGAGAGCGGCGTCACATCCAAAAGCAAAACATCCCTAATTTTTCCCTGCAATACGCCTGCCTGAATGGCTGCCCCCAGGGCTACCACTTCATCCGGGTTTAAGTTTTGGTGTGCGCTTTTCCCAAAAAAGTGGTGCACCTTTTTTTGCACCAGGGGCATGCGCGTCATCCCGCCCACCAGGAGAATTTTGTCTATTTGCGCTGTGGTGAGTTGTGCATCCGCGAGGGCCTTGCGGCAAGGCTCCAGGGTTTTGTCAACCAACTCCTCTACGAGGGCTTCGAGGGTTTCGCGTTTTAAAACCGCATTGAGGTGCTTAGGCCCCAAGGGGCTTAAGGCAATAAAGGGCAGGCTTATTTCCGTTTCCATGAGGCTTGAAAGCTCTTTTTTGGCGCTCTCCGCAGCCTCTTTGAGGCGTTGCATGGCGGTGCTGTCACCGCGCAACTCTATGCCATTTTGCTGCAGAAAGTTTTGGGCCACATGCTCAACAATGCACTTGTCAAAATCATCGCCTCCCAAAAAAGTGTCCCCCGAGGTGGAAATAACTTCAAAAATATCGCCACTCAGCTCGAGAATGGAAATGTCAAAAGTTCCCCCTCCCAAGTCATAAACAGCAATTTTTTCACTTGGCTTCTCTGAGGAGCCCATGAGGCCATAGGCCAAGGCAGCGGCCGTAGGCTCATTAATAATGCGCAGCACAGAAAGCCCCGCAATGCGCCCCGCATCCTTGGTGGCCTGCCTTTGCGCCTCATTAAAATATGCAGGCACCGTAATAACCGCCTCCACAACGCTTTCACCCAAATAATCCTCAGCCATTTGCTTCATTTTCTCCAGCACGCAGGCGCTCAGCTCCTGAGGGCTTAAGCATTGGCCGTTGAGTTTCAACCCAACCTCTCCATTGTCGGCCTCCACCAGGGTGTTGCAGCTGTATTTCAGCATACGCTGTATTTCCGCCTCGCCAAACTTGCGGCCAATCAAACGTTTAACGGAAAAGAAGGTGTTTTCAGGCCGCGTTGCCGCCTGGCGTTTGGCCACATGCCCCACCAGGCGCTCCCCGTCCTCCAAAATGGCCACCACTGAAGGGGTGGTATGCATGCCCTCATTGTTTGGAATAACAGTGCTTTGGCCGTCCTCAACAACAGCTATGCAGGAGCTGGTGGTGCCCAAGTCAATGCCTATGGCTTTGCCCATTCTCTTTTCATTCTGTTTGAAGGGGCGTATTTCAGCCTTTTTTCTTCAAAAATTAAAAAGCCCCAGAAAACAAATGCTGTTAGGTTTTGTTGCCATGTTTGCCAAACGCTTGCACTCTTGCCTTGTGGCGTGGAAGTTTTGTTTGCTGGCCTGTTGTATATTGGGCTGTTGCTTGTTGGGTTGCCCCAGGCCCAGCCCGAGGGCTGTGCACATAAAAGAAAGCTACCAACCCCGTTATAACGAGGAGGCTCAGCTGGCTTTTGAGAGGGCCATGGAGGTTTTAAACACCCAGGGGGTGGGCCCTGGCATAACAGCCTTGCTTGAGGTGGCCGAGCAATATGCGAGGAGTTTGGGGGCGCAAAAGGCTTTATGGGAGGTGGGGCGTCTGGCCTATGCGCGTGGGGACTATGCTTTGGCCAGGCAGGTTATGGCGCGTTTTGTACCGGGGGCGGCTGACACGGCAGAGGAGGACATAGAGGCCCGGCGCATTTGGGGCATGTCGGCTTTGCACCTCTATGCCCTCAAGGAGGCAGAGGCCTTGCTGCTGCCTTTGTTGCCCAGGCTTTCTGCGGAGCACCGTGCAGAGGTTGAGGTGGCTTTGGCCCGGGCGGGTGCCCAAACCACAGCTGAAAACCCCTTGCTGCTTGCGGCCGACGCCTGGGCGAAGGAGCCCAATGAGCATACTTACCAGGCCTTTATAGAGGAGTTGGAGCAAAGGGCGGACATGGAGGCGGTGTGGAATGCCAGCACCCAGCTGGGCGCAAGCCATGTGGCCTGGCCCCTCATACAATGGAAGCTGGGGAAGTTGTTTTGGCATGTGGGCGAGCGCAACAAAGCCAAAGAGTGTTTTATATTGTTAACGCAGAGGACACCCTCCTCCCCTTTTGCACTCAAGGCCCAGGAGTGGCTTATGCGCATGGAGCGCATGGAGCAAATAAACCCTAAAAAAATTGGTGTACTCCTGCCGCTTTCCGGGCGCTCTCGTTTTATAGGAGAAGAGGTGCGCCGCGGGTTGGAGCTCTCCTTAAAGGGCAGTGGTTTGGAGTTGCTTATATTGGACAACCAGGGGGATGCGGCGTTGACGGGGCGGCAAGTGCAACAGCTTGTAGAGGAGCAGGTGATAGCCATTATAGGCCCTCTGCTGGGGGATGACAGCCGCCGTGCGGCGCATGTGGCTGAGGGTTTGCAGGTACCGCTGTTAACCTTGTCCCGGGCGGACAACATTACTTTGTTGGGGGGCTATATATTCCGCAACATGTTGACGGCGAAGGCGCAGACGCGTGCTTTGCTGGAGTGGAGCCGGCGTGAGCGTGGGGCCAAGAGTGCGGCCATACTCTATCCAAGCATTCCTTTTGGAGAGGAAATGTTGAAGGCTTTCTGGGAGGCCGCGGCGCAGGAGGGCATTCAAATCCGCGGGGCTGAGCGCTATATGCACAACCAAACCACCTTTTCAGAGGAGGCCAAGCGGCTGTCCGGCCGTTATTTTTTAGAGGAGAGGGCGGACTATATACAGGAGGCGGCGCGCATCAGGCAAAGTGTGGGGAATGATTTTGGGCGCCGCAAAGCTTTTGAGCGGTTGCGCAGCACATTGCCGCCCATTGTGGAGTTTGAGTTGTTGTTTATTCCCGACAGTTGGCAGCGTGTGGGCTTAATTGCCCCTGCCTTGGCTGTTGAAGACATCATCACCAACGCCTGTGACGTGAAAGACTTGGAGCGGATTAAAAAGACGACCAAGCGGAAGGACTTAAAAACAGTAACCCTCATTGGGCCCAGCACCTGGGCCTCTCCGGATGGGCCCAGTGGACTGCCTTTGCTGTTGGAGCGCGGGGGGAAATTTGTCATGTGCTCCATATATGTGGATGGTTTTTTTGAAGAGAGCCAACGCAAGGCGACGCGTGCTTTTTCCAAAGCCTATAGGGAAAGCCACGAGGGGAAGGCGCCCACTTTGTTAGCGGCCATGGGTTTTGACAGTGGTTTGTTGTTAAAGGCGGCATTGGCAACGGGGGTACAGACGCGGGAGGCCTTGCGGCGTGCACTCATGGAGGTGAAAATAGAGGGAGCCGCAGGGACGCAAGGTTTTGACGCGCAGCGCGAAGCTCAGCGGGAGTTGTTTTTTTTGCAAGTAGGCCCCAAGGGCATTTATGAAATGCGGCCCAAAGGAGAAAGCTAGTGCGTGTTTTAGGGTTTTGGGCCTCGTGTTGGTTGAGTTTTGCTTTGTCGGCCTGTGTTACGGTTTCCCCGACGCCTGCGCATGTTTTGGAAGCACTGCAGCAAAGCCCTGAGGCCTGGCTGACAGGCACGCCGAAGGGTGTTGGCAAGCCGCTTGTCCTCAACAACAAGGACTTTGTGTGGACCATTGAGCCCCTGCCTGGGCAAGAAGGCGCGGCTTTCTCCCGCATGGCGGCCAAGCACATATATGCCTCGTTGTGGACACTCGCGGAAGGGGCGAAAGGGGCAGAGGAGTTGCGCTGCGAGTTGGCCCTCAACGAGACGGCCTTTGACATAGAGGGCCTGGCCTTTATGCCGGGGGGAGCGTTTTTGTTGGCCGCCTCCCGGAATGGAAAGCTATATATAGTGGAGGCGGGGGGCTGCCACTTAAAGCATAGCGTTGAGTTGGGCAAGCCCTTGGTTTCTGTTGCAGCGCACCCTCAAGGGAAGTGGGTAGCGGTGGGGGCCTCTGACGGCAACATAGGTTTGTTGGCCTGGCCTTTTGAGGGCGAGTTTTTTTGGGAAGCGGTGCACGCGGATGAAATAAGGGCCTTGGCTTTTGACAAGGAGGGGCACTTGTTTTCCGGGGGTTTTGACAAGCGCATTGTACAATGGCTTTTGAGAGAGGGTGAAGAGGGCAAGCTTTTTCTGGAGAAGCAGAAGGAGTTTATGTTTGAAGCCTATGTGAATGACTTTAGCATAGACGCTTTGGGGAAGACATTGGGCATAGCGCTTTCAGAGGCAAAAGCAGAGCGCAGCCTGGAAACATACCAACGGGAAGAGCGCGGGGAGAAGGAGCCTGTACGCGCTGGGGATGGCGGGGCGCTGCTCAACATAGAGACGGGGGAGCAGAAGGCTTTTTTTGCGCACCGTGGAACCGTGACGACGGCGGGCATTTCTCCGGACGGGCAAATGTTGGTGACGGGGGGGTTTGACAAGCGCATTTTATTCCACCGCCAAGGGGAGAAGCCCTGGGAGCGGGAGTTGGGTTTGTCCATCCGCCGTTTAAGGTTTTCGCACAGTGGCCGCTATGTGTGGGCAGCCGCGTGGACGCCGCAGCATGCCCAGCCCGACAAAGCCAGCCACCCCTCGGCCTTGGCCTATGAGTTGCTGTTTGGCGAAGACGCATTTGTGCGCTCTCCACCTCAGGCCCCCAAGGCCCCTGAGCCGGAGCCCTTTTTGCATAACAACTCGAGAGAGGGTTTGGGAGAAGCCTCTAACGGCGCGGCGGAAAGCGCCGCGGAGAAAAGCCCCGTGGAGGAGTAACCTCCTCTTCCTCCATTTGATCCACCTCCTCAACCAGCGAGCGGGAAAGCTGCACGGAGGGGAGCTTCTCCTGTGTACCCGTCACCGTCTCTTGTGCGCGAGAAAGCTGGTGGCGCTCAGCGGTGGTGGGAGGGGCTCCTCCGGCGCGCCTGAAGGGGACGGCCCTGACGGAGGCGCTTCCGCTGGGAGGGCTAGGGGTAGCCGTAGCCGTACTGGCCAAAGGGGGAGGGGTAGGCGTTTCCTCTCTTTTTTGAGGAGGAGGCCTTATGGAGAGTGTCGGGCGCACGGAGGAAGCAGGTGGGGGCGGTGGCGCAGAGGCAGGCTTAGAGGGTGGAGCAAGGCCATCTTCTTTGAGGAGTTTGGCCTCAAAAGCGCGGAAGGCCTGTCTAAACTCTTCAGGGTCGGGCTTGCCGCTTTCCCGGTGCTTGAGGGAGGGGGCCCACTGTGTATGCACGCTTTGGCCCATATTGACGAGGGGTGGCGGAGGGAAGCCCCAGTGGGCGGGGTCGAAAAACGCTTCGGTTAACTCGGAGAAGCCATAGGCTCTGGCTTTGGCGACGAAGGTGGGGATGATGCCGGTGGGTGCGTGGTAGCCCAGCATTTTCCCGTTGGCATTTTTAACAACGGGGGTGAAGACGAAAATATCCTGTGTCCTATATTCCCCTTTGTCGTCCAGGGGCAGCACCTCGCTGACGGCGATGGTTTTTCGGCTGCCGTCATGGAGGCGCTCGCAGCAGACGACGAGGTTAATGGCGCTGGCCACTTGTGCGCGCACGGCCACCATGGGCAGCTCCACGCCGCTCATCAAACAGAGGCTTTCGAGGCGGCGCAGAGAGTCGGTTGGCGTGTTGGCATGGCAAGTGGCCATGGAGCCGCCGTGTCCCGTATTCATCGCTTGCATGAGGTGAAAGGCCTCACCGCCGCGGACTTCGCCCACCACAATGCGGTCGGGCCTGAGGCGCAAAGCCGAGTGCAAGAGGTCTCCCATATTCACTTCGCCTTTGCCGAGTTTGTCGGCGGGTCGGCTTTCGAAGGGCACCAGGTGCTCCTGGTTGAGTTGCAACTCAGCGGAGTCCTCAATGGTGAGGATGCGCTCATCTCCGGGAATGAGGGAAGAGAGTATGTTAAGGAGGGTGGTTTTGCCGGAGCCGGTTCCGCCTGAAACCACCATATTGAGTTTGGTTTCAATGGCGGCGCGAATCAGCGTCAGCATGGGCTCTGTGAGGGAGCCGAATTTAAGGAGGGCATCCGGCGTAAGCTTGTCCTTAAAAAATTTGCGTATGGCAATGGTGGTACCTTTTTTGGCAATGGGCGGCAGCACCACGTGGATGCGGCTTCCATCGGGCAAGCGTGCATCCAACCTTGGGTTCTCTTCTGAGAGGGGGCGGCCCACAAACTGGGCCATGTTGCGTGCGGCGCCCAGGAGGCCCTCTTCGGAGAAGCGTGCTTCGGTTTTGGAGAGGCGGCCTTTGCGCTCAATCCACACGTCTTCGGGGCCATTTATCATAATTTCGCTGACAGAATCATCATCCAAATAAGGCACAACGGGCTTGAGGAAAGCCCGCAGGGATTCACCATACATGCTCATGGTTGCAGCCTACACGAGTTTGGCAAACTTTGTCGCTTTGCTTCTGTGTTGAGGCCTAAAATGTGGAGTTTATTTTTGAAGGCAGGGGCCTGTTTTTTCAGCAAAAACATTCAATATTTCTTTTCGCCTTCCCAGGGTGAGGCTTTGTTTTTTTATCGCCTCTGGCAAAGGTTTTTGTCGCCCTCCCAGGCGTGGGTTTTGGGTTGTCATTTTATACCTCAATGGCCTTTTTTGGCAGAGTTTACCCAGAATATATCGGCTTCCACAACAACCGCCCCAGCGGCGGCAAAATGAGACGCTGCCCATTTTTTTTCTGGTGAAGCCCTTTCTTCATGCTAGTAGTTCTGCTTCCAAGCCCAGGTGGTGGAATTGGTAGACACGCCATCTTGAGGGGGTGGTGTCGAAAGGCGTGCGGGTTCGAGTCCCGCCCTGGGCAAGGCCGCTGTTATTTTAAGGTTTCATAAAGTTTCACAAGCCCTCACAAAAACCCCGGAAGCACTCAATAAAAATGAGTTTTCCGGGGTTTTTTGTGTCTAGAGCTGTCAGAGGCTGTCTTTACAGCGCACCTTTTTTCAGGTAAGCTATTACCTGCTTTCAAGCGCGAGAAAGTTTCTTACCTGTTTTGTGGCCGACTCTGTGAGGTGCCATGGCTCGCAAATTCATGCTGACAGACATTCAGGTGAAGGCCCTGGGGCCCGGCAAAAAGCTCAGGCGCGTTCCAGATGGAGGCGGGCTTTTCCTGGTGATTGACTCCAGGGGGAACAAATGGTGGGAGTTTCGCTATACGTATTTGGGGAAACAGACAAGCGTCGGGTTTGGCAGCTACCCTGAAACCTCCATCGCCGAGGCTCGGAAAAAAGCCGCCGCCGCCCGCGAACAACTCAAGCAAGGCATCAACCCCTCCGCTGAACGAAAGGCCGCCATCGTCGCGGGAATGACTTTTTTAGAAGCCGCCGAAAGCTACCTTGAAACGCGCCAGGAAAGCGGACTCAAAAACACCAACGGCATCAGACTGAGGCTCCAGAAGCATATTCTCCCGGCCCTTGGAAAAATGCCCCTGAAAAGCATTACAACCCCACAAGTTTTAGCGCTTGTGCTGGCCATCAAAAAAAAGCGCGAAGAAATGGCAAAGCGATGTCGGACTTATTGCAGCCAGATTTTTCAGCATGCCATTGTGCGAGGTTGGACCGACAAAAACCCCGTGAGAGAACTTGAGAGGCTTCCAGAATTGAGAAGAGCCACGCCGGTGAAACACCAGCGAGCCGTTAAAACCCCCGCAGAGTTGGGCGCCCTGCTGTTGGACATCGAAACGATTGGCCACACCCTTGTTGGAATGGGCCTGAAACTCGCCCCGCATCTTTTTGTTCGCGCCTCCGAGTTGGCAGGCATGAGATGGGAAGAGCTGGACTTCAAAGACTCCGTTTGGCGGATTCCTGCCGAGCGCATGAAGATGACGCAGCCCCACTTGGTCCCCCTAAGCCGTCAAGTGAAAAAGCAGCTTGAAGTGCTGCGCGAGTTGACAGGCTGGGGGCCTTGCGTTTTTCCTGGGCACAAGGCAGGGCAGGCACCCATCAATCCAGAGTCTTTTAGAATTGCACTGACGCGCCTCGGCTATGGCCCCGGTGCTCTTGTCAGCCACACGCACCACGGTTTCAGAAGTGTTGCCGCCACGTTTCTGAGAGAGCAAGGTTTTGACGACGCATGGATTGAAGTTCAGTTGTCTCACGCCAAAAGAAACAAAGTGCAAGCCGCCTATGACTTTGCAAAGTACGTCCCTCAGAGGAAAAAAATGCTTCAGGCCTGGAGCAATTATTTGGACAAGCTGAGGGCCGCAGCTGTTGGAGGGGAAAGCTGATGCCGATATTCTTGGACGCAAAAAAATATGTCGTGGAGAAGTATGGCATCAGCGAAGAGTTGATATGGCAACTGATTAAGGGGGGCAAAATCCGCACGTGTGTAAAGGAAACTTGGGACCGCCACTTTAGCGGGCCGAGGTTTCTCTTCACGAGCGAAATTGAAATTTTCTACCGCGAAATGCAGGAAAAGCTCTTTTCGGAATTTTTTCGCACGAACCCTGATGGCGATGTTGAAGTGGCGCGTCAATGGACAAATGAGAGGATTTTTCAAAGACTGATTGAGCTTATAGATATTGAAGCCAGCAGCCTGGACACAATATTGACTGCTAAGTCGTTTACTCCTCCAACTGACAGCAACAAAAGCACTGCACGTGTGGCCGCCACGAAGGCTGCTGTGAATGCAAAAAAGGCCATGGCTAAGGAACGGCGCAAGGAGGCAAATAGATGGATGATGAAGGCTATGGGGGAGATTCAGAAAAAGGCAAAAGAGCAGGGCCGCCCGCTGCAAAAGCAAGAAGTGATCAACATTGCGAGAAAGTGCGGCGCTCCAAAAGAAATGAAAAAGGATTCGAGGATTTTCAGGGAATTTTGGGGAAACCTTCCAGATGATGTTGTCGACCATCGGAACCGCGCAGAAAAAATATTTGCAATTACATAGAGATAGAAAATAAAGAAACAGCCAAAACGTCGCAAAACTAAGCGAAACGTGTGAGGGCGTAACCAATCAAAACTAAAGCTCTTTTTACGTTTTGGTTGGTATATTTTTCTGGTGAGATTTACTAATAATTTTAGGAAGTTATCGTGGCTCGAAATAAACATGAGGAGACTTATTTCGTGCCAGAAACAACTGCATATTTGAGAAAAAGAGATTTTGTTGGACGTGGCAAGCTGTTGCCTATTTCCGATAGCACATTTTACCGCCTTTTGCGCTCCGGAAAATTCCCAGAACCACTCAGAATTTCTGAGAAGGTTTCGATGTGGCGAGAAGACGTCGTGCACGCAGCTATTGAGGCTCTGGGACAGTCTAACGGAAAGGGTGCGCCGTGAAAAAAAACGAAAACCCCCAGCGGCAACTGGAGGCTGAAAACAAAACGAACAAGCAACAACAACATACCAGGTTTTCACGTGGCGTCAACGTCAACGTGGAGGTGGCGTCATGAGCAAGAAGATTGACTTCGACGCAATCAACAGCGCCGCCCTGGGCTGCTGTCCTGGCCTTCTTGAAAACCTCCTCCAAGAAGGCAAAGTACGAGGCCGTGAGTATGTGTCTTCCGGGCTTGCCGGTGGTGAGGGTGATTCCCTTTCGGTCAACATGGAAGAAGGTGTCTGGGCAGACTTCGCAACAGGTGAAGGAGGCAGCGACATTGTTTCACTGGTGGCAGCCATCAAAGGCATTGGTCAAGGCGAAGCTGCAAGAGCGCTTGCGAAGATGATCAAAACTATATTGCCTGCAACAGCCTCTAAAAATGCTGCGAGTCGCCAAAAAGAAAAACCTGCCGCTATTCTGCCAGTGCCGGAAGACACGCCACCATCGCCCACGCGTCACCCAAGGCTGGGCAAGCCAACTGATGTCTATGCCTATAGAGATATGGAAGGCCGCCTACTTGGATACGTGTGCAGGTTCAACGGAAACGAAGTTGGGGGAAACGGCAAACTGAAGAAAGAGTTCTGTCCTCTGGTTTGGACTTCACAAGGCTGGAAATGGAAAGCACTGCCAGTTCTCCGCCCACTGTACGGCCTTGAAAGGCTGGCCCTCGCTTCTCCTGACGCTCCTGTTTTGGTTTTGGAGGGCGAGGGCAAGGCCGACGCTGTTTATGACGTCATTGGGAAAGACGTGGTTGTTCTGTCCCTGAATGGTGGTGCCTCTGGCGTTGGCAAGCTAAACCATTCCCCAATCAAAGGCAGAAATGTTGTCTTCTGGCCAGACAATGACGAACCGGGCGCAAAGGCAGCGAAGGCATTTCTTCTGAAAGCCAGGGAAGCTGGGGCTGCCTCTGTTGCGTTGGTGCCTCCTCCCGCTGGAGTGCCAAAAGGCTGGGATGCAGGCGACGCTGTGAAAGAAGGATGGGGGCGAGAAAAGTTGCTTGAGCATATCAACACCGCGCATTGCATAGACGAACCCACCAACACTAACGAAGAGGTTGTGACAGAATTTTTGCCGCCACCGTCACTTGTTCCTATAGAGGCATTTCCGACGCCAATAGCCGCCTTGTTGAACGAGGCCGCAGAGGCTTTCACTGTTCCCCTGCAAATAGCGGTTGCATGTTTTTTTGCATTTTTGTCCTGTCTTGTTGGTGGAGCGCGTCTCATCAGCTTTAGGTTTTCATGGAAAGAGTCTGGCATTCTCTGGATTGGCATAGTAGCGCCCCCTGGCCTTGGGAAAACGCATTGCGCAGCAGCGTTTTTTAGTCCGATAAAAACGCTCGAGGTTGAAGCGTTCCAAGAATGGAAAATAGAAAATGAACGATACGAGCTTGAGCTGAAATTTTATAAAGATGCCCTCAGAAAAGCCAAAGAAGCTGGAGAGTCACTTCCAGAGAAACCGACAGCTCCCAAAAGGCGTCAAGCTTACGTTGACGATTCAACCCCCGAGGCATTGGGAGAAGCACTTGCAGAAAACCCACGTGGCATTATGTGGCGACGGGATGAAATGGCTGGGTTGATTACTGACTTCGACAAATATTCCGGAAGCAAGGGAAGCACGCGCTCCAGGCTGCTTTCTGCTTATGACGGACAGGAATGGAAAACTTCTCGTGTCAAAGGAGCTGGGCGGAACCTTCACATATCTCATGCCTTCGTCGGACTTTTCGGCGGTATTCAGCCTGGAATGTTATCGAAAATTTTTGAGGCTGGAGATGGTGGAGTTGACGAAGCAAGCGGCTTTTTGCAGAGATTCATTTTTATTCGAGCCGAGCGTGAAAAACCCGCTTTGTGGACAGAGAAAACCTTCTCTTTGGAATCGCAAATGCTGCTTGAGCGCATCGCCAAAGTCATTTGGAACTGGGAAGGCGTTCGCAGAATTGTTTCTGTTTCGAGCCAGGCCAAGGCCGCTTTCGTTGAATGGTTCAACGGCATTGCCAAAGAAGAGTTTTTTTCAGAAAACGCCGCGCTGCTTTCAAAATTAAAAGGACAGGCGCAACGTCTTTGTCTGTTGCTCCACTGCTTGGAAGCTGCGCTTTCTAAAAGAGATGCTGTTGGTTTCTCAGTGAGTACGGATTGTATACGACGTGCTTTGCTTTTGGCGGATTGGATAAAGGGAGAGCAGGTGCAATGCTGGCGGCTCTTCAAGCCCGAGGAAGCAAAAAGGCAGGCTGCCCCTATCGAGCGCGCCATCATGGATGTTGTAGTGGCCGGGGCCACCAGAATAGAAGCAGCTGAGTGGCAAATTGGTAATGCCGATTTTTACCCTCTTGTGAGAAAGAAATTGAACATGCCGGAGCTGCCAGGGGAGAAGATTGGCAAGGCTGTTTCTCGCCTGGGACTGAAACCCACTCAAATCGGCCAGAAGCGCTTGAGGGGGTGGATGGTGACGCCTGAAATCATAAAATCCTTTCAAGCTGCTGTCTCATTTGCCTCATCTGACTCAACATATTGTAACAAAAAAGATTTTAATGGAGACGGTGCTGTTTTTGAACCGTCTCAACTGTCTCACCTCCATTCAAAAGAAGGTGAGACAGTTGAGGCAGCAGCGAAACAGTGCCACATCACAGAAAATAACATTGAAAAACAACTGATTGAGACAGTAGAGACAGGTGAGGCAGTAGATTGTGAGGAGAATTCGCAAAACAATGAGCTTCCAAGACAAAGAAAGAAGAGGTGTTGTTCATAGTACTCGTACGCTTGAATTTTTATGCTTGATGGCATAAAGTTTTTATAAACACATACATTTTGGAGACAAAAATGGATGGGTTCGAAAATGCAGACGGAATTTTGAATCACCTCGAGATAATGCCTGGTGACAAGGTTTGTTTTTGGGATGTTTTAGAAGCTGAAAAACAAGGTCTTGTTGGGCAGTTTGAAAGGAAAAATGTGGGATTTAGCAAAATTTGACAAATACTTAAAAGCGGGGGACGGCGGCTATGGGATAAAAAAGACACACCTCAGGAAGTGAGGGCAGAGCTTGAGCAGATAAATGCAGATTATTTGGAATTATACGTCAAAAAATTATTGCAGATAGATTGATTAAAATGACTAGGCTAACAGAAAAACAAAAGCGCTTTATTGACGCTTATTTAGAATGTGGCAACGGCTCTGAAGCTGCCCGGCGGGCTGGCTATAGTCCCAGGACCGCAAACGAACAAGGCTCGCAATTATTAGCAAAACTTAGTGTTTTGGATTATTTCAAAGACAGAAAAAAAGAAATTTCAGACTCACGCATTGCAAAGGTTGAAGAAATTATGCAATTCTTAACATCAGTTATGCGAGGGGAAGTTGTGTCTGAAATAACTGAAGGCAAAGATGCTGAGAAGGTTAAAAAAACGGACCGTCTGAAAGCAGCTGAATTGCTAGGAAAACGTTATAGGCTGTTTTCTGAAAATGCGCCAACTGAGCAACCAGTGACGATTATTTTTTCTGGAGCAGACCAGCTTGAAGACTGACGTGCTTTTAAAATCCATCACTGAGAAAAACCAGGGGTTCGCCATCAGGGTGCCAACCAAAAGAGACGTTGAAATCTCCTATTTCATGAGCTGGATTATTTTTGAAGAAGACATAACCTTGAGGAAGCGTTTCCAGTCCGAGCGTGGATGAACTGGGACTTTGCGGGGCTCGTGTTGCTTGCGCAACTTCCCCAGCAACTTTGGCAACACACCTTCCTTTTGTCGAATTTTAGGATTTGCAACCAGTTTGCCTATGTGTAGTTAAAAGGAAAACAGCATGGATGGCCTCACTTTTACCGTTGGAATAGTGAATGCACTGGCTTGGCCAGCTGCGGTAGTCATCATTGCCCTGGTTTTCCGCAAGCAGCTCATTGTGCTATCAAGCGGGGCAAGTTCGGGCCTGCGGAGTTTGAGTTTGAGCGCGGGGTGCGAGCAATAGAAGCATCTGCGCCCGAGCTTCCTCAGGTTTCAACGCCATCTGCAGCAGTCAAGCGTGCCACAATGAGTCCACGGCTTGCCGTCATTGAGGCATGGCTTCGGCTTGAGGACCAGGTCATAGACGCAGCGATGCGTCTTGGGCTTACTCAACCAACTGCGCGTCGGCATGATCGCGGAGCGTTTCATGGGCTCAAGCAATCTGGTCTGCTGAAACCAGAACACCTCCAGCTTTTGGAAGAACTCCAGGACCTTCGCAATTTGGCAGTGCATTACCCCGAATTTTCGCCAGACCCATCAGCAGTCGTTTCATATATTCAGTCGGCCGCAGCGCTGGGTAAGGAGCTTGATGCACTTACGCCATGAGGCATACTGTTCTGCTAACAGCTCAATCCAGCGAACGCGCTACGCACACCGCCGAGTTTGGGCATTATACCTTTAAGGCACACCCCGCATGAGTTCGCTACCTCGTTTATTCATTTCCTATAGTTGGTCAACGCCTGAACATGAGCAGTGGGTTATTGATCTGGCGGAGGGACTGGTCAACAGTGGTGTTGATGTAGTTCTGGACAAGTGGGATTTGCGCGAAGGTCACGATTCTGTCGCGTTCATGGAAAAGATGGTCACTGACCCATCCATCTCGAAAGTCATCCTCGTGTGTGACCGGGCCTACGCAAGCAAGGCCGATGGCAGAGAAGGTGGCGTTGGAACAGAAACCCAGATCATCTCTGCTGAGGTCTACGCAAAGCAGTCTCAAGATAAGTTTGTCGCTGTCATCGCGGAAAAGGACGATACAGGAAAGCCCTATTTGCCAACCTACTACAAGTCACGTATCTACGTTGACTTAAGCGAAAATGATCGTTATGCAGCGGGTTTCGAGAAGCTGCTTCGCTGGATTTTTGACAAGCCGTTGCATGTGAAGCCGGAAATAGGAAAGCCGCCCTCCTTCATCACCGAGCCAGATGCGCCCGCTTTGGGAACCAGCGTTCTCGCAAGGCGGGTTATTGAAGGTGTTAAAGCCGACAAAGGCTACGTGCACGGTGCCCTGGACGAGTACTGTTCACTCTTCTCAGAGCACCTCGAAAGATTTCGCATCTCCGGCGGCGAAGGCGAAATGGATGATCAAATAGTAAAGTCAATTGAGGACTTCATTCCTTCAAGAAACGAGCTGATCCAAATTGTCACAACGCTCGCACAGTACACCGATGCAAAGGCATATGTGCCGCGTATTCATAGGTTTTTTGAATCGCTATTGCCATACTTTTCACGCCCACCGGAAATCAGCCAGTGGAGAGAGGCAGATTTCGATAACTTCAAATTCATAGTCCATGAAATGTTTCTCTACTTCATTGCAATTTTGCTGCGCAGTGAGCACATTGAATCGGCAGCATATCTGTTGTCGCAGCCGTACTATGTTCCAGGCAACGCTGATTGTGGCAAGAATCCAACGGTGAGCTATACGGCCTTCCGCACACACATACCGTCCTTGGAGATTCGAAACCAACGACTCAAAAGTAACCGTCTATCGATAAGGGCTGATTTGCTTGAACAACGCTCCAAAACCTCTGGCGTGCAGTTCCGACATGTCATGCAAGCGGATTTCATTTGCTTTCTCCGAGCTGACTTGAACACAGACAGCTACGACCAATGGTGGCCAGAGACGTTGCTGTACGCAGCTCGGCCCTACTACGGCCCATTTGAATTATTTGCAAGATCTACGTCAAAGACCTATCTATCGCGCACCTTGTCGCTCTTGGGCGTTAGCAGTCTTGATCGACTTCAGGCAAAGCTCAATGAATACGCTACTGATAGAAGAAGTCTCCCGAAATGGCAATTTCAATCCTTTAGCCCGGTGGCATTGCTCGGCTTCGATCAACTTGGCACGAAGGCATAACCCATCATTCCACCGGACCTGCGCGATAAGACTGCGCAGCACCAGTTGTTTTTTACGTTAGACTTCACTCCAAACCGTGTCGCATACCTACTATTCACAGCGAAAAGGTATCAACCCTAACCTCTCTGGCCTACCTCTTCCGGACGTGGTTGGCCTTTTTATTCGCGTGTTCGATCAGCTTCGCGAAGATGGCTACTTTCATGAAGCCTTTGGATACGAGTGCGTTGACGCAGGCCACGTCGACGGCACCGTTCGTGATATCGAGCTAGAAATGCTTCTTACCGTTCGGAAGAAGGATCTTTGGCCCATGCATTCCAATGCCAAGCTCTACTCCGAGGATGATTTCTTTGACGTTATTGAGTTTTTGTATCAACACGTTTCAAAACCAATCGATGGTCACTATCACAGTTGGAATGACTGTGGCATGCACTGGAACACTTTCAGCAAGGTCCAAGGCCAGGCTGAGTATCGCCAAAAGGTAAATGCTGTACTCGCTCATTACGTTGGCCGATTTGAGATTTCTTCAAACGGCGAAATCCTGCAAAAACCAGAAGCTGGCTTCGAGCAGATTTTTGACGCTGACATTCCCTCCAAGGACACAAACGTCACAGAACGCTTAAAGGCAGCGATGCTTCGTTATCGGCGACACGGCTCAACTCTAGATGACCGACGCCAAGCAGTTCGAGACTTAGTTGATGTCTTAGAGTATCTAAGACCCAAGGTTAAGTCGCTGCTTACTACCTCTGACGAGCAAGACTTGTTCAACATAGCAAACAACTTTGGCATCAGGCATCACAACGAGCAACAAAAGACAAACTATGACGCAAGCATTTGGCTCAGCTGGATGTTCTACTTTTACCTTGCAACCATACACGTTGTGATGCGCAAGATTGAGCAGCAGGGCAGGTGAAATTCCAATTCAGCTGACACCTGCAAGCGGGTGTGGCTGATTTTAAGCCGTAGCGCTGGGAGCTACTGATGGCGATGAAACTTGAACGACTTGCTCAGCTTCGCAGAAACATGGAGGCGCAAGGGATGACAAGGACGAAGTTTGATTTCCGATTTCGGAACCTCATGTTCTCCGTTATCTACATCACAGAGCAGTTTCCTCACGAGTTACTGTTCGGTTGTCACGCCCACAATCTGTTCTTCATTGTCAAAGTGTCCCGCGACTTCACGATTGGTACCTATCTCGGAGGCACATACGGCGCACTCCTTGAGGCCCTTGGTTTGAAGTCGAACCCGGCCAATCGGTTTAGCCCCAATATCCTCTTTGAAGAATTCAAAATAGCTCTCCCGCAGAGCACTTCCCCTGCAAACATCCCGGCGGTAACCGACATAGCATTGAACCGACGAGACGTTGAGGAGTCTGACAAAATCTATTTTTGCGGCTGGCTTTCCCATGATGGAGTTCGCTCTCGTCCTACTGAAGCCAACCTCGAAAAGACGAAACGGATCTGTGGCCTTCAGACCTATGATTTCTGCCGCCGAAATCACATAAGCAGCAGGTGGACAGATATTCAAGAACTTGCTCAGCAATACCATGAGCCCGGTGACTAACCTCATCGCGTGGGGTTTTGCAGGCCGCCCACATTTTTCAATATAGGCAGCTCACCAGCTCCCCACTCCCAAACATTGGAGAAGTCCCAAGACATGGTTGTCGCCCAAAAGGTGGCTGTGTTGTATAAGGATGTGCTCTGACCGTCTTTCAAGTTTGAGCCGCCAACGGGAGTATAAACACTATTGCCATTGTTATATCCCAGCGTCATACCGCTGCTGTGTGCATAGTTGTTTGACAAAAAAGAGTAGACATTGGTTCCCACCACACGTCCGATGCCGGTGTCGTTGCTTGTTAGCGTGACACTTGGGTTCAATGCCACGCAATTTCGAAGCGTACCGCTGTTATGCCCCGCCACACCACCAACACCGTTGAAGCTGACAGTGACGCTGCCCGTGGAATAGCAGTTCCGCACTGTACTGCCGTTATCTTCCAATGTGCTGCTGTTAGTTCCCACTACGCCGCCAACATTCCAGCTGCCGCTAACGTTGCCTGTGGCATAGCAGTTTTGAACCGTGCCATAATGGTTTCTCCCCGCCACGCCGCCGACAGCGTTGCTGCCGCTGACATTGTTTGCGGCATAGCAGTTTCGAAGCATGCCGCTATTATGTCCCACCAGGCCACCAACATTGCCACTGCCGCTAACACTGCCTGTGGCATAGCAGTTTTGCACTATGCCACCTTCGTTCCACCCCACCAGGCCACCAACATTGTTGCCCCTTCTAACGCTGCTGTCTAGAAGTCCAAGGTTTTCTATTACAGCACCTGGGCCTATATGGCCGAACAAACCTTGGTAGCCGTTGGGGTTGTAGGTGCTGAGGCCGGAGATGGTGTGGCCGCCACCATCGAAGCTACCGCTAAAAGGATTATAAATAACTCCATAGATATATCCGCCTATCGCCGTCCAGTTGCTTTGGCCATCCGAAACCTGGGGCAGTGTGACATTTTCGATGAGTTGATAGTGCAACGCCAAGCCGTCGGTTGTTCTTGCATAGCTGTTAAAGGTTGCAATGTTGGCCTGGTTCACCCAAATGACACGCTCTGGAGTTTTCTCCTGACCATCCCGAATGTTGGCTGTGACACTTCCAGAGGAGCTGTCGAGGGTATAGTCATTCGGTATGTTCGTCAGCTCAAATGGGACAGAGACTGCGCTTTCGGGGAATGCGGTCGTTCCGTCATAGCTGGCGATGACAGTGAAGATTAGGGTGCCCGATTCGGTGCTTCTGTTCTCAAAAGAGAGCGCCAGTCCAGTCACAGGACCTATGTTCAGCGTCACGCTGTTTACGTCGGCATTGTTTGCAAACCCGGAAACAGTGACAGAGAAGGTGGTGGAAGCGTTGAGCGCCGAGAGAGGCGTGCTGGCGAGGCCCACAGCACTCAGAGAAAGCTCCCCGGGCTGCACGATTGGCTGGCAACTGCCCATTCTGCACTCCAGCGCGCCCTCACAATAGGTGCCAATCTCCACGCCGCATGGAACCTCCTCTGGAGCTTTGCACACTTTGTTATAGCAAATGCCGCCGGTGCAGGTTGTGCCGTCTTCAGCAGTTGCGCACTCTGGCAGCGCTATCGCTTCACAGGTGGCGGTGGTCGCGTTGCAAGTCTGGGTTGCATTGTCGCAGCACTCTGTGCCGCACTCAGTTTGGCCAGCTTCGCACTTGACGAAAGGGTCCATATCCGGCTGGCATTCGTTCTTGAAGCAAGCTTCATTTTCGATATTGCAACAACTGGTGTCACACGCGAATTCGCTGGGGTTGCACACAGGACCCGTTGTGACGGGTTGGCAGACGCCGTTCTGGCAAGTGCTGTTGCCACTGTTACATGTTGTGCCGTCTGCGGCACCTGTGCACTCAAATGGATTGGTGGCCACACCCTCACTGCGGCAAGCCATGCCCATTGCCAGAAATACCCATAGGCTCCACAGCGTCCATGCTTTCATGATGGTTTCTCCCAGAGAGGTTGTTTTCTTGGTTTCCGGCCGTGTGCCCCATGCCCTTTTTTACGTGCTGAATGCAACTGCCAACGTGAATTCATAGACTGCTTTATACGTCAAACAAGCCTACGTCAAACGTGACGTATTATGCAATGAAGTATCTGGATAGGCATTCGCGTGTGAAACGTGAAGCCAGCCCAGGCAAGCTCGCTGCCCGCTTTGGAAAAAAGTGTCGCCAGGTGCGGCATGCGCATGGGTTGTCTCAGCTCGATATGGTGAGGTATGCCGACTTCTCGTTGTCTCACTACCAGAAGATTGAACGCGGTGACCTTGACCCGCGCCTCTCAACAATAAAACGCTTGGCCGATGCTTTTGGCGTGAGCATGTCAGAGCTTTTGGACGAGCTTTAAAATTTCTGGAGAAGGCCAAAACGCCGGAGACAGGCCAAGGCCACTTGCATCCCTTCAAAAAAGGCGCTATGGTTTTTATCAGGTGCTGAACACACCTAAGACAGCGGTTTTACCGCGCCCGACAGCGTGGCTTTTTTGCGCCATTTTGGCCGGGTAGCGTGCAGTGATACAATACCCTTCGGGGAAAAGCTGCGGGCCGTCTGTCTTCGGTGTTCAAGTACCTGGCCTTCACCTTGAACAAGTGAAGTGTCTCCACCACTAAGACAGGAGGCCAGAAATGGCTACGAAAGAAACAGAAACACCCCCTCGACACAATGAAGACGGTTTGCCCATCTATCCCACTCGTTATGGCATGAGGACGGCGAAGGAAGCGGCAAATGAGTTGTTTGAGAAGTCGCATGCGCGGCTTCAATTTCTGGAGAATGTTTTTGCGGCAATCCAGTTTGACGACTGCCTTCATTTGAAAGGGTGCGCCAACCATGGTTTGGCTGCCGTCCTTGAGGACATTTCCGTGGACATTGACACCTTCCATGCCTACCTCATCGGCGAGGACCCTGCCCCCGGCAAACTGGCCGAGGGGAGGCCACCCTAATGGATAATCCTTCCCAAAGTGCCCCACGCTCACTGAGCCGCCGAGCGAGTTAGCATACCGGAAAAACCACCACCGCGTGGACTTGCCCTCGCCTTCATTCACTTGGAGGCGAGGGTTTTTGTCTGTCGAGTGGCGGGAGAGAATTTGCCGCCTCCGTTATTTTGGGTAGTGTCTCAGTTTGAATTCACACTAACAGTAGCTGTGATAAGAAAGTCAGTTTCAACCCAAACCAGGGAGAGCCAACGCCTTACCATGCTGGTATCAAGCAAGCTAAAGGCGAATCAACACGCCACGATAAGTTACCGGCAGGGACAAAAGGAAAGCATTGTTATTATATGAAAGCTGTTCTAAAAATCACATATTCCAGTTAGTAGAGAGTCATGCAGCCGAGTAACACACCATGCTATCAGCTTGGGGCAGTTCCGGTGACAGGAATTGGTCTCAGTATGTCTGCCGAGCAACTGGACCAGCAGCTTTCCGGGTCGGTAGCGGCCCTGGTGTTTGATGATGTCGGCATTCGCGATCTTTGTGGGTTGCTAAATGGGCTGGCCGATACGGAGTTTGCTAGGGATAATCTGGATGCACTGCTGGCAGGTGCACCAGTGCCCGAGAATTGGCGCGTTGGCGAAGCACTGGCTGAACATCACTTGAATGAAAGTCATGACTGTTTCTTTCCCTGGCCGGATGGACGGGATGAGCGTAAATGTGGTTCCAGTCTTCCGGGGGCAGACCTCGTCGGCTTTCAGAATAGCGGAGGCCAAGAGCGTTTTGTTTTCGGCGAAGTCAAAACATCGTCCCATGCAAGCTATCCGCCAGGCGCAGTCTATGGTCGGCATGGGCTGAAACAACAAATGGAGGGTTTACGCAACTGCAGCGGTATACGCGATGACTTGGTTCGTTACTTGGGTCATCGAGCAGGCAAAGCGGATTGGCGTGAGCGCTATCGGACCGCAGCGGCTGTCTACCTGAACAACACCTGCGAGGTGCGCTTGTTCGGCATTCTAGTGCGGGATGTTCCGCCGCATAAAGATGATTTGCGTGTGCGGGTCGATAAACTTGCGGCTGGATGCCCAGATGCCATGGCGATTAGGTTAATCGCGATTTATCTCCCATCAGGGAGCATTTCCAAACTTTCGGCCAGGGTTGTTGCGCCTCGCTTACAAGGAGGTGAGACATGAGCCTGAAACAAGAGACGCTGGATCGCCTGGAATTGCACTGGGCAGTTACGGCGATTGCTGCCGATGAGCGCCAGCGTGCTAATGAAATAGCCCAAACCGGTTTGTTGCAGAAGGCGGTAGGGCGGCAGTTGCATTTATTGATCGAGGATTCCGCCTATACGGAAGATTTGTTGAAACGCGTAGCGTTGGCCTACGAAATAGCCGCCATTGAAGGTTTACCAGCGTTTTTGAGCCAATCCCCCGAGCAGGATAGTTTGCGCCTGCAATGTGTCGCGGGCTCTTGGCGGGCGTTCGAGTTTCATCGACTGTTGCCTGTCCCTACCGTGAATGAAGAAAGGATTTTTCATGTGCTGCACTTAGCCAGCCTTGCCTATTGTGGCGACCGCTGGTCGGATGTTCGGCGCTGGTTCACGGAAAACAAGGCGATCATTGCTGCACCGTCGGTGGCTAACCAGCAGTGGCATTTGCGCTTGCTGTATCGCCTGTTCGATTGCTGGGTACGGCTGCTGCGCAAGAACGGCTGGGACGATCTCGACCAAATCCGGGAAATCATTGCCGGGCTGAGAGAGGATCAGCGCGAGTATGAAAAATCCTCACTGAACAGTGGTTCAAATGCCCAGGATCGGGCAATGGCGCTGCGTCTGATTGCGTTCTATCACTGGGCCAAAGCAACCGAAGTGCTGGCTTGCTATGCTCTCCAAGGCGAACCGCGTGGCGTTCATGCTTTGCTTGACAAGCATTTCGAAGCAGCCACTGATGCCGCAACGGTTTGCGGCGATGCCACGCTGGAAATCCTCATGCGCTGGATCCATGCAGCCTCGCGCCAGATGGTCTCAGGTTCTCTATGGTGGGTTGCACATTCGATCAACTCCAGGGTGACACATTTCGTCGGCTCTGTAACCAAACATCAGGCGATGTTCGAGTTGCTACCACCCCAACGGGTCGCGCTTCAGGAACAGGGGCTGCTGGACGCTGCGGCTACCGCTGTAGTCATTGACCTGCCAACTTCGGGTGGAAAAACGCTGCTTGCCCAGTTTCGCATACTCCAGGCTCTGAACCAATTTTCTGAACGCGGAGGCTGGGTGGCCTATGTTGTGCCAACCAAGGCGCTAGGCAATCAGATTACACGCCGGTTGCGGCGCGATTTCAGCCCTATCGGTGTGCGTGTTGAGCAGCTCACCGGCGCAGTGGAAATAGATGCTATCGAGGAAGCTTTGCTCTCCTCGACAGAGACGGGTGATACCAGAGCGTTCGATATACTTGTCGCCACACCGGAAAAGCTGCAACTGATTATTCGTAACAAGAAGATAAGTCGCCCACTGTCGCTGCTGGTGATGGATGAGGCGCACAACATGGAAAGTAAAACACGTGGTCTGCGCATTGAACTGCTTCTTGCCACCGTTAAGCAGGGATGCGTTGGCACCAACTTCTTGCTGTTGATGCCGTTCGTCGAACGCGCCGATGCGCTTGCACGCTGGCTGGCAAATGATCCGAGTTCTGGACGCTCCATCAGCGTTGGTACTAGCCCCTGGAGGCCGAACGAACAATTGGTGGGTATGTTCCGTGCTAAGGCAGATGACTCGGTGCGTGCTGGATGGCAATTGGAGTTTGAATCTTTGTTGACCACAAGGAAGACGATTCATCTGGATGGCACGCATCTGGTTGGCGGCGTCAAGCCCTTGGATGTCGCTAGGTCGCAGTTTATCAAAGCGAATAGAGAGCAACAAGGCTTCAATCTACAAGCAGCTGCCATGGCAAGGGTTTTTTCGGATCGAGGAACCAGCATCGCAGTGGGAAGTGATCCTCGTACGACATGGAGCATGGCACGAGAAGTCGTCAAAACGCTGCCTGTCATTGATCGCATCTCTGAAAGGGTTCAGCTTGCACAACGCTTTCTCGCGGCAGAGATTAGTCCGGAATTCGAGCTGATCAGGATGCTTTCGCATGGGGTAGGTGTACACCATGCGGGCCTTTCCGACGAAGCTCGTTCATTCATCGAGTGGCTGACCGAAGAAGGGGACATTAAGGTTCTGTGTGCAACTACAACGTTAGCGCAGGGAATCAATTTCCCGGTTTCGTCGGTATTTCTGGCGACAACAAAATATCCGTATGGCATTTCATTCAAGAAACGTGAATTCTGGAACCTTGCTGGACGTGCTGGACGCATGAATCAAGACAGCGTTGGCGTAGTCGGCATCGCTGATGCCAACCGCGCCAATGAAATTCGGCAATATGTTCGCGATGCGGCAGGAGAGCTGGTTTCCCAGCTTGTCAGTGTAGTGGCTGAGCTGGATCAGGCCAACGACAGCGAGGCGCTACTGGGAGTGATTCGTACTGACCAATGGGAAGATTACCGATGCTATGTGAATCACTTGGTTCATGAGATTAGGAATCTGGATCGTGTGATTGCCAGCGTAGAGGATTCGCTTCGTAATACTTACGGTTATCGGGTCTTACAGGAATCTTCCGAGGGTCGGGCGCGCGCACAAAAACTGATTGAGGCTACCAAACTTTACGCCCGCAAGATTTCAGAGAATCCGGGACAAGTTGCATGCGCAAACAGCACAGGCTTTTCGTTTGAGGGTGTCGGCAGAGCCTTGCATGGTATCCGCGAATTGAATCGTGATCTGACAACGGTAGATTTTTCGGCAGACAAGTTATTTGGCAACGCCTCTGGTATGTCCGATCTTTACAGCATCATGCTGAAAATTCCCCAGTTGGCCAGAGGTCTTGAAGACATTACGAAGAGCGGAATAGAACACCAGCAATTGGCCGCTATCACTCGTGACTGGGTGGATGGCAAGAGTATTCAGGAGATTGCGTCAGCATATTTCCGATCTAGCCCGGATCAAACGCACGCCATTACAGAGGCATGTAAGGCCGTTTATCGCAACCTTATCAACAACGGTACCTGGGGGCTATCCGCGCTGAGTCGGTTGTCTGGTATTGATTTCGAGGACTTGCCCGATGATCAAAAGCGACATATCGACCTGCTTCCGGCCATGATTTACCATGGCGTCAAGACGGAAGAAGGGGTTTTGATGCGGATGAACAGTGTTCCTCGCTCCATTGCTGAAACAATGGGTGAGAGTTATCGCCTAGCTGCTAGTGAATCAGCGCAAAAAAACTCGATCCATGCAGTGCGTGACTTCATTGCCTCTGCGGAGATTGCCGTGTGGAATAGGGCAAGGCCAAAAAATTCACCGCTTTCAGCGACCGAGTATCGAGATGTCTGGCGTGTTTTATCTGGCGTGGAAGTATGACAATGAGTGCCATACCCAAGCCAGCAAGGGCAATGCAAAGCTATAAATATTCCCGCGACGAGCGCTACCCTGGCACGTCTGCCTTGCAAAACAAGCAAGGTATCCGTGATGCCGAAACATTACTACTGGCGGAGCGCGAAATTATCCGCCTGAAACTCCTCATGCTTCGCGTGAAGCCTTTGCGTGGGCAATGAAGAAGCATTTGCTGGCTAGTAAGCAAGCAGCTTAAGCATGGATTGAACCGGAAAATGCACCTTGCCAAAAACAGGTAAACTCAGGTAACAAAAAACTTGGCCTCTCAACCCATTGACACGCAAAGCTTTACTCCCCAGTTCGAGTCCCGCCCTGGCTTGGAAGTGGTTTGAAGAGGCCCCACAAAGCCCATAAAGCTTTGTGGGGCTTCGGTTTTTTGGAGTCAATGCTCCCGGGTGCTCTGGCAAGGTCCATAGACATACCCGCTTTTTGACGGTATTTCTGTTGGTGTTTTGAGTAAGGCATTGACCTTGGGCTGCACATCCGTTCCGGCGCCGAAGCTTCTGGAAGCGCTGAAGCGCATTGAAGACAGGGACGCCAAGCATACAGCGAAAAGAGCCCGGCAGCGGTGCAGCAAAGTTTTCAGGTATGCCATTTCAACGGGCCGAGCAGAGCACGACATCGCCGCCAGTTTTGCGGATGCGCTTGCCCCCTCCAAGGCAAAAAACTTTGCCAGCATCAAAGAGCCAAAAGCCATTGGCGCACTGCTTCGAGACATTGATGCATACACAGGCAATCTCATTGTACGCGCCGCCCTCCGCATGGCCCCCTATGTTTTCGTCCGCCCCGGGGAGTTGCGGAAGGCCGAGTGGGCAGAGTTCAATTTCGAGGGCGCTGAGTGGCGCATCTCGTCGGATAAATTGACTCCGAATCACGTTTCTGCTGCGAGCTACTACGAGAACGCCATCCAGATTTATCGAACGATTCCCAGAGCTGAACGCGCCGTGCACCGCGTGGACGAACGCATCGTTGAGCTACGTAAATGTTTGAACGATTCCGGTGAGAGAGCGATGGGAGAGATGAGTGAATTCCAAACACCAGTTGATATTACCCAACGTGTCGAGAGCGCAAGAAATGCTGTGACAGGGAAATCGGCTCAAGAGGCTCTGTTGGAGTTTGTGAGCCTATATCATTGGGCAAATGCAGAAGAATTTCGTAAAAGCATCATGAGTCGAATGCAACGATTCCCCATGCAATTTTTGTTTGGAGCGACCATGATGAGTTGTGGCGGGCGCGTTATCGCAAAGCGCCCAGCGGCGCGTTCCTTCGGGCAATCGACAGAAGACGACGAGGTTGTTATTCGTGCCGAGATGGTTCGTGACTATAGCACCTATGTTAGCCTTAGGGTTCAGGGGAGCATTTTGCCCGCACTGGAAGTGCTTCTATTTGAGCATCGATTGCGCAAAGCTGACTTCATAGGCTTAGCCCGCCAATCGCCTATTGTTCCCAAGGATCGTTCAAGGCTTTGGGGGAAGGCGCTTTTTGCGGGTTATGAACGTGACTTTGCTAGCTCACTGCATCTTTTGATTCCACAGATTGAGAACATGGTACGCGTACATCTTAAGCAAGCTGGAGCCCTAACAACGTCTCTCGACAAGTACGGCATCCAAAACGAAAACGGGATGAGCACTTTGATGGAGTTGCCAGAAGTCGATCAGGTTTTTGGCAGAGATGTTGCTTTTGAACTTCGAGCACTGTCCTGTGACGCCGCAATGAACTGGCTCACGGGTTGCTCGACGAAAACATGTGTTATTCACCGTATGCAATCTACGCTTGGTGGTTTGTGCTGAAACTCACACTCAATGTATGGTGGAATGCTGCGTGTCAAAATTCTGAGCAGAAGGAGGTGGTTGGGGATGGTTGACTTCCAACTTGCCTCCTGGCGCACCTTCAGAAAACCTCTCACCCTCGAATTCAAAAAATCCACCGTCGAGCTTTTTCAAAACAACCGCTTGCTTAAAATGTTGGGAATTGAATATGCGCCCCCTTCCGCCAGTCATTGATCGAATTATCGAGTTCATCCCGAAAATTGCTACCGCAGCAAAACTATTTATCTTCATAGGTGTTGCCGGCGTCTTCGTTTATTTGCTTAAAATTCGTTATTTTCCACGGGATTTTTCGCTAGGTGATGGACTGCTGGTTGGCATGGTTGCCGTGTGTTTTGGAGTCGCCTACACGCTTTTCGTCCCGCTCTTGGTTTTAACCGAAATTGTTGTCTCACTAGGAGTTCAACTTGTTGTTCAACTGGTTAGAGCTTTGTCGAACGAAATCCGAGAAAGCAAAGCCAATGGCACGACATCGAACACATCGCCAAAAACACTCAAATTGCGATGGGACAGAATTCGAGAGAGCACGATCAAACTGGCATATAGAGAGACATCGTTTGAATGGCTGGCTGTTTGGATTGGGCTAGTTCTGCTAATCGCCATTCGCGCTTGCAGCTGTCAGGACTCAGAAGCATATTGGAACTGGGTATTGTTTTCAGTAATGCTTTACTTTTTGTGCTCTGGCTGGTTTTGGTGTGACAATAGAATCCGAAAAATCAAAACAATGAATAGTCACGACAAGGATACTGGAGAAGAAAAGCTTGCCACGCAGATCCAGCTAAAAAAGCTTAAAAAACTTCAAATGATTTTCCTGGTATTCTTTTTGATAATTCCGTTTTTCATTGCCGGTGTATGGGAGCGCCTTCTGAATGATTCAATGCGTCTTGCACACGTTCGAATCGACAACTCCATCGTTTATATCAAAGATTCTTATTCGGCCTTGTTTCCGAGCTCACTCAAATTGGAAGGCAGCAAGCCTCTGGAAGGTTTTACCGCATTTAAAGGAGTCGACATTCTTTTCAGCGGTGTTGGAAAAGCAACCTTCATTTCGTTCGTTGACGGGGGGGGCACCCAAAAACTAAAAATACCCAACGATTATATTTTCATTGTAGAAAGTGATTCTATCTCCGCTGCAAACAAAGACGATACTCACGCTCAAAAAGGAAATACTCACACTGCAGAAAATAATACTCCTCCGGCAGAAAAGGCGACAGAGTCGAAAGAATGACTTACGACATTGGTCTCAATGGCGCTGCGCTCTGGTTTGCCAAACTCGGCTGCACCTTAGCTTGAGGAGCAGATTGGGACCGGACAACTGCGCTTCGAAGCAAGCAGTTTGCATTTAACTTAATCAAATGATAAAATGGTTCTCAGGTGCTGAACACACCTCAACTAGGCGGTATTTCCCGCGCCCGACAGCGTGGCTTTTTTGTGCCATTTTGGCCGGGCAGCGTGCAGTGATACAACACCCTTCGGGGGAAAGCTGCGGGCCGTCCTAGTTGCGGTGTTCAAGTGCCCGGCCTTCACCTTGAACAAGTGAAGTGCCTCCACCGCTCAACTAGGAGGGCCAGAAATGGCTACAGAAGAAACAGAAACACCCCCTCGACACAATGAAGACGGTTTGCCCGTTTACCCTACCCGTTATGGCATGAGGACGGCGAAGGAAGCGGCGAATGAGTTGTTTGAGAAGTCACATGCGCGGCTTCAATTCTTGGAGAATGTTTTTGCGGCGATTCAGTTTGACGACTGCCTTCATTTGAAGGGGTGCGCCAATCATGGTTTGGCTGCCATTCTCAAAGACATTTCCACAGATATTGACACCTTCCATGCCTATCTCATTGGTGAAGACATGGCACCCGGCAGACTGGCTGAGGAGAGACCACCCTAATGGATAGGCTTCTTCCAAATGTCCCCCACGCACTGAGTGCCCAAACGAGCTAGCAAGACCGGTTAAAAACCACCACCGTGTGGACCTGCCCTCGCCTTCATTCACTTGGAGGCGGGGGTTTTTATTTGGAGGGGCAAAAACCTGCATCCAGGTAAGGCCTAATCAAGATCAACGAGTATTATGAGGTTTTGTTATTTGCATGCGAGTTTGAGCAGTTTATTATAGTCATTTCCTTGTCGGAAAACCAACCTTTCCCAGATAAACTCTTTTTTAATTTTAACGGCTTATCCGTATAGGCTACGACCGCCAAACTTTCTTCCGCACGACTACAAATAACGTAGAATAGCCGCCGCGTTCTATCTATCCCCGTTTCTTTTCTTTCCCTCTCATTTTTCATGTCGGCTTCTGTTTTGCTTTTAATCCCGAATAACTTTTCGTAGGAAAACAAAAACCCCCGCGCCTCGGAATCATCAATAACGACCATCACCCTTGGGAACTCCAAGCCTTTCACGCCTTGGTGTGTGAAAAATGGAGATTGCTCGTTGACATAAGTTGTATATTCTTTGATTTGTGAAAACCTTGTGCTTAGGAATTTGTCTAGGCAATCTAGCTTGTCGGCTGAAGGTTCTGCGGCATTATCGGCTTCATTGTCAAAAACATCAGCCACTGCCTGCTCCAAGGGTGTTCTCATTAAAATCGGTTTATAACCCTTTGGGATTCCGAATATGCCACCCGCGTAAGCGATTTTTAATAATTCTCCGAAAGTTATATTATTCAAATTATCATCGTATTTTTTACACAATTTTTCTATTTCAACCTTAGCTTTTTCCAAAATACGCTTAGCCTCAGTTTTATGCTCATGCATGTATTGCTTCTTAAAAAACCGAGAATTATTTTTCGCGACATTAGCTATTGCGAATTTATCGCCGTTTTTATGTGCTTCCAGTATGGGCAAAATGATTTCAGAAAATATCCGAATTTCTGATAGTGTGCCATCCAATAATCCGAGCCGAAATTCTTCGGCCGGATAGAGTGCGGTGAACATTTCTCTAAATCCCATTCTGTTTGCAGCCATGTGGTGTTCGAGAATTAAAGATTTTACTTCTTGTCTGTTTTTCCATTTTTCATCGCCTGTTAGGTCTGCCATTTGCTCCATGATGGATTGTTCAATGGCTTGCTTATCCGCATCTGATGAAACGATGAATAATCTGACATAGCCGCCTTGTTTGTTTTGTCGCGCTTGTTGTGTTTGCTTGTCCACTTCAGAACGAATTTTATTTATCAATTCAATAATCCGCGTCTGGGAGCGGTGGTTCATTTTCTTGGCCGGCTTTTCCCAATCCATAGGCAAATCAACCCCCAAGTCGGGTTTGCCGTCGCCATAAATGCGTTGCATGGTGTCGCCAAGCAAGCCGAGTGAAAACGCATTTTTATGGGCCTGTTGCACCAGCAGGAATGCTTCCATCAACTCTTTATTTGTATCTTGGCTTTCATCTATCAGCAGAATGGGAAACTTTTTTATCAGGATTTTTTGCATAAGTGGCTTGGTTGTTAAAAAATGCGCCCCAAGCTTCAATACTTCCGGGTGGTTTAAAGCCTCGCGTTCTGTGTTGTTTGCGTTTGGACTATATGTGAATTTTTTGATGTTATCCAGCTCTTGCAGACGTTCTTTTTTGCTCTCAATTTTATGTAATCTATCAGCTTCCGTCTTTGTTCCTGCGGGCGAAGATTTGCTTTGCAATTTTGCGATGTCTGCGACCAAGGTTGCTTTTAACCATTCTTTTATATCGGAATCAAAGCCCCGTACCAAATCCCAAACAAAACTATGTATTGTTGAAATATATACGATCGCATCGTTTTTCAATCTACGCTTGATTTCGTTGCGGGCATTTTTAGTATAAGTGATAACGCCGACTTGCTGGCTACGCAGGCGCAGCCTTTCCCCTATAGAATAGCTTATCGTTTCCAGTGCTTTTTCAAGTGACTTTGTTTTGCCTGAACCTGCTCCGGCAAACAAAAAGAAACTTTTTGGATTTTCTAAGTTTAGGCACTCAGCAATTTTTGTGTCCACGCCGTCGTCAGCATGTTCATCATCCCAAATAACAGCTTCATTAGGCATTGCTGACCTCTCCGCTATCTTTGGCTAATGGAGCTTTTGCCAACTTGGGCTGCAATATGCCTTCTAGCCATCCCAACCCCTTTGATATGTAGGCGGGCACTTTTATATCGTCAAAATTCGGAAGACATAGCAAGTCCAAGGCAAATTCTGCTTTTTTAAAATTTTTGTTGTGTATTGTGTCAAATGCGCTTTGTGCGTCTTTAATGTTTTGCGCTTTTTTTATCATGCCTTTTGCGTTTTCCACCTTGTCTAAGATGGGCTTGTTTTCAAAAATCAGACTATCTTCAAATGTGTATGGCAATACTTCCATGTCGCTGAATGTAATGGGTGTTTGAAATGTAATGCATAATGCAAACGGCTCTTTTTGTTGTTTATCTTCTGCCGATAACCTAAGCAATTCATCAACGCTTTCTTTTTTCAGAAGCCAAAATTTAAGAGTGTCGTTGTTTGTTTTCTGATTTGCACCGCGCGTCACCGGCACGGCTTTTCCATCGGTTCCGGTTGCGTCCAAATCAGTGATGATAAGCGTTGGAATCTCCAAGGTTTCCATGAATGGTTTTAATCTATGGGCATGGCTGCCACCAATGCTCAATATGCTGATGTAGGACTGGTTTAGATAGTCAAACCTGCGTAAGAAATGAGGAAGTAAAATGCGCTCTGTATCGCCCTCTATCAAAACCGCCGCGTCCGCGAAAAATAAATCGCAATGCGTGAGCTTTATATACCGCAAAACAAATTGATCTGTGGCCTTATCGCTCCCGAACACTTTAGATAGATTAACAACAGTGCTGCGTTGCACTTCTCCGGCGACTGGCGGAACACGCTTAAAATAACGCAGGTGGGCGAAGTCGCACCCGTGGGTTATATGGCTTGAATGAGTTGTGACAACAAGCTGTGTCGTTAGCTTTCCAATTTCAACTTCTGGCCTATTCCTAAGGATTTTATAGGCCTGTTTTATGAATACCTGTTGTGCCTGCGGATGCAGGTGCGCTTCTGGCTCCTCTACCAAAATAAGGTGTATCGGCGGATATTCAATGTTTATAGCAATTGGCTGGGCAGTTTTTTGTTTGCCGACTTTTAACCAAGAATCCCTAAATCGGATAAGTTTGAAAGCCATAAATATAAGATTCTGATAGCCCAATCCGTTATAGGTTTCCGGAAGGAATGAATCCTTGCATCCGTCAAGCTCGTATTGGAGTGCGGAATGATGGTCAAGCCCGTCTGTTGGCTTTAGTTGAGGATTTATCGTAATGTTTGGATTGTAAAATCCAGGGTATCCCAAATTACCTATTTCATTCAAGGCAGGCTGAAATCCATGCTGCATGCTTGTTGTAAAAGCATTTTGAGCATCATATATAGCGCCCAGAGCTTTTAAGTCATGTTCCGTTGGCTCTTTTGACGGGTCAAGGTGAAGTTTGTAATACTCTGTAAGCTGTTGAGACAGACGTCGTTGGTCGTCGGTAGAAACACCTTCCCCTTCGTCATTTAAGCCGCGCTGGGCATTTATCTCGTCTATTCGTATCAATCCGACGAGCGGGTTTTCTTCGATTGCTTCTCCAAGGACAACTTGTTTTGTTTCTTTTTTAGCAGGGTCTAAAACATAAAATTTCACAGCAAAATATTTCTGCATATCCCGCTCTAGGAAGGCAAGCATGCCTTTGGGGAACAAATCCGTGTTGCATGAGCTTCTGCCAGCCCGTACTTTTGCTTTCAATTCTTTGGCGCGGTTGCGTGCTTCCTGATATTCGCTATAAAAAACAGCAACATCTTTCGGCTCATATTGTAGTCTTATGCCTAAATGCCCACCCATCCAGTCAAGCGTTGGCAAGATATGGCTTACGTAGTGGATATCGTCGTCGCCTACGCCAAACCAAAGGTCGAGCGATGGCAAAATTCCTTCCCATAACGACAAATCCCACTTTTTCGGTGTTTTTTGCGTTTCCTCTTCCAGCCTTACGCCAATTGCTTTTATTTTTGCGTGGTTGGAAAGCGTGAAATCATAGATGCTGAAATTCTTCCCGTTCTGTTTCAGAAAATACCGCATGGCAACCATTGCGGAGGTTTTTCCGCTGTTATTTGCTCCTATAAATACGGTGGTATCGTCCCGCAGATCTATGAACACGTCATTAAGCTTGCGGAAATTTCGTATTCTGATGTCTTCTATGCGCATTTTAATATCTTTACTGTTTTGTGGTGATTTTGGGTCATAACTAGAATACGGGGAGATATTTAAGCAGGTTCGAAGAATTGGATGCGAATTTCGTTTGTAGTGGTTGTAGCGGAATCTACGCTCCTTGAAACGTAAGTGAACGGCGTTATTGTTCATTTCTCTGAATTTTGCTAAGGACGCAATCCTGAGAAGCCACAGGGATAAGACATCAGCTCCGTCTCTATGTTGAAGAGCTCAAAGTAGCACAGGCCTTGTTTCAGTTACCTTAAAGGAGACAGTGGAATGTCCACCTTCGAATCGACTAAAACCGAACTCAGTCAGCTTCTCGCCAACGTAGTCGAAGGCAAGCTCCAGCTTCCCGACTTCCAGCGTGGGTGGGTTTGGGACGACGAACACATCCGCTCCCTGCTTGTCAGCGTCGCGCGCTCATTTCCAATTGGTGCGGTCATGCTGCTGGAGACGGGAGGAGAAACTCGTTTTCAGGTTCGGCCAGTGGAGGGAGTTGATTTGCCGCCTGACTCAGCGAAACGGGCTGAGCGACTTATCCTCGATGGACAACAGCGCCTTACTTCGCTCACACAAGTGCTGAAGCTTGACAAACCTGTTGCCACGCATGACGCAAAGAAACGCAAGCTTCAGCTTCATTATTATTTCGACATTGAGAAGGCACTACAAGGCCCCGAACACTTGGTGGATGCCCTCATTGGAGTTGATGAGCAGCGCACAAGACGAAGCGACTTCGGGCGCAAGGTGGATATTGATCTCAGCACACCTGAGCAGGAGCTCGCCGCATTTCATTTTCCATGCAGTCAAATTTTGAACTCCGACGATTGGGAGCAACACCTCGCTGAGAGCGCTCCAGAAAAACTTGCGCGGTTCATGAAATTTCGGCAGCAGGTTGTCGAGCCATTCCGGCGCTACACGCTACCGGTCATCGTTTTGAAAAAGGAGACTTCAAAGGAGGCCGTTTGTTTGGTCTTTGAAAAAGTCAACACTGGGGGCGTTCCTCTTTCCGTTTTTGAACTCGTTACTGCTGCATGGGCGACCGACGGCTTCAATCTGCGCGATGATTGGTTTGGCCCCAGAGGGAAGGGTGGGCGACAATCACGCCTGAGCAAACGTCCGTTGCTGAGAGATCTGCAGCCAACAGACTTCCTGCAGGGCATATCGTTGCTGCATTCGATGGAACAGCGCACGCAGGATTTGGAAGCGGGGCGTTCTGGAAAGAGTGCGACCGGTGTTACCGCAAAACGCGAGCACATTCTTGAGTTGCCGCTTGGCGCTTTTCAGAAGTGGTCCGAGTCTCTGGCCAAGGGTTTTGAAGAGACCGAGCGCTTCCTTCGGCATGAGGGTTTTCATCATCCGAAGTTCCTTCCATACCGCACACAACTGACGCCTCTGGCAGTGGTGCTTGCACATTTGGGTGAACGCTGGCTTGAACCGCAAATTAAAGCGAAACTCGCGCGATGGTATTGGTGTGGTATCTTAGGCGAACTCTATGGCGGTGCGGTTGAAACGCGCATGGCCCTTGATGTTCAGCAACTCCTTGGGTGGGTTGATGGAACGTCAGTTCGCGAGCCTGATACGGTTCAAGCGGCAAGCTTCAATCCGAACCGGCTCGACACACTTCGGTCCAGAACAAGCGCTGCGTACCGTGGCCTCTATGTATTGCTTCAGCGTGAAGGTGCCTGTGACTTTTTCTGGAAGACACGAATGGTTGACCTTGATCGCGATGACGCGAAGCTCGACATCCATCACATCTTCCCGAGAAAGTGGTGCGAGGATGTCAATATCCCTCGGCGTGTCTACAACGCCATTGTCAACAAGACAGCCATTTCTTACAGGGCGAACAGGATGATTGGTGGAAGGGCGCCATCGCTATACCTATCGCAGATTCAAGAACACGCCCAGGTAAAGCTAGGCGGTGCCGCAATGGATGACATTCTCAAGAGCCACCTCATAGAGCCCGCATTGCTGCGAGCCGACAAATTCTATGACTTCTATAAGGCACGCAAAGCAGCGCTGTTGGAAATCATCGAACGAACGATGGGGAAAGTGTTGGCCGAAGCACCTGGCGCTATTGTGGATGACGACGACGACGAGGAAGAAGAAGGGGAGGGCGAAGCTTAACGCGAGGCAGGGAGTTTTTTATTTTGCCGGAGGTCAATGAGAGAAAGGGTTGATCACTCCCAGCATGTCTTTCATCTGGCCATCCAGAAGATGCTGCTGCGCGCCAACGATCTGGACGAGCTCAGCGTGCCTCGAGTTACCCTGACACGCCTAACTGCCGCCTGTTGCAATAGCTTGAGACTCTCACTCATGGCGACCTTCTGAGTCGACACCGCTCCGGCACCGTTTCCTGGCCTATATGTCGAGACCGGCACCGTTCTTGCGGAGCCATTCCTTCCGCTCACGGTAGTCCGGCATCACCTTGTCGACTTCATTCCAAAACGCATCGGTGTGGTCGAGATGGTGAAAGTGACAGAGCTCGTGAACGACGATATAGTCGATGATGGTTGGCGGGGCCATCATGCACTTCCAGTGGAAAGCAAGGGCGCCTGTCGGGGAGCAGGAAGCCCAACGGTTGCCAATCTCGCGGACGTCAGTTGCAAGAGCGTTCACGCCGACTTTCGGAGCGAAGTATTCAACACGCAGACGAAGACGCTCGAGTCCTCGTGCAATGTAGTAGTCGCGAAAGGCTTCCTTCGCCGCTGCTATCTCTCCCTGTTCAACAAGGTCGCGCCGCAGTGTGAAGCGGCCATCTTTGAGTTGCAAAGGCTTTTTCTGATCGGCAACGAGAAGGAGCCGATAGGCTCGCCCCAGATAGAGGAAGCCCTCGCCATTTTTATATTCGCGCAGCACTCGCGTTGCGTTGAGATCGCGCCACTCGGCAAGGCCCCGATAAATCCAGTAGTGCTTAGAGGTGACGATGTCAGCAATCTGTTCGTCGCCCGCCCATTCAGGTGCACGCACGAGCACAGTGCCATCGCGCTCGATAATGATGTCTGTGGTCGCTCGTTGGCTCCGAACTATCTCGTAGCTAAGGCTGTTTCGCGGCGTGTTGCTCATCTAATCAGCTCCTTGTGCCGCTTCTCGGCCAGCTTCACTATCTCCACAGCAATGCGTTCGTGTTTAGCACTCAGGGCAGGAAGCTTAGCCAGCAGAATTTCGGTGCCAATGTTTCCACGAAGCTTCCTGACTTCAATTGGCTTCTTCCAAAAGTCGAGGACGTCAATGGTGTTCTGCAGCAATTCGACGATGCGCAGCATCAACTCCTTGAGCCGCTTTCGGTGCTCAATTGGAGCCTCGCCACCGTCGAAGGCAAGCTGAAGGACATAGTCATAGAAAGTGGTGGCCTCTTTTGTCAGGCCCTCGACTGCCTCGGTGCGCCCCACGATGGCCTCCTTGCGGAGGTTCTCATAACCTTCTGCGAGCGCTTCCCAATTGTCGCGATGGTTTTGGATGAGTTTTTCGAGCTTTTCGCTGAGCCTCTTATAGAAGGCCGGATCTTCATCGAAGTGAATTGTGCAGTGCTTCCGGATGGCGTGCTCCATCTCGCTCGCTTTGGCCTTGGAGTTTCCCTGTGAATTTCTCCGTACATGTTCGATGAAGTCATCAGACAAGAGCTCAACAGGCGGAATTTTCGGGTTGATGCCCAAGTCGATGAGGTGCTCGTTGATGAGCGCCTTCACCTTCTCCCCGGCATCATCAATGTCAAGCGAGTCGTCCTTATAGCGCTCCTTCACCATACGCAGCAGATAGCCGAACCGTCGCGCGGCACCGCGATAGGGTTGCCCTGCAGGATTTGGCAGGATGAGGTTCAAACTCTGGAGAAACTTCTTGAAATAAACTTCAAAGTCCGCCCTGAGCCTAATTTCCTTGAGTGCGTCCACGGCTGCATGAAGAACTGCCACGTCCTCCTTTAAATTTGGCAACGTTCCTTTAACGAAAACTTCTATTTGCGGCACGCCGGCAGAGCGGAAGTGCTGTAGGAGCCGCTGATAGCGCTCCTCAAGGATTGGCAGCTCGCTGAGGATGTTCTTCAACCCCTCCCGAATATCCTCTGCGTCCTCGTCGGCATAAATGGACAAAGCGAAGGTGAGGTGGTTGGCGAGGCCGATATAGTCGACAATAAATCCCCGGTCCTTGTTTTTTGTTTTTCGGTTCACCCGTGCGATGGCCTGAAGAAGGTTGTGCTCGCGCAATTTCTTGTCGATGTACATGACTTGTTCGACTGGAGCGTCGAAACCGGTGAGCAGCATGTCACAAACGATGAGAAACGCGATGCCTGTGAGCTCCTTGTCGGGATCGTCAAAATCGAATGGTTTGCAGAAGTTCTCGACGGCCTTCCAACGCTTGGCTTCCTTGCGCGCCTTCGTAACCGAAGCAATTTCGTTCGTAGGCTCTGACGAGACGACAACCGCCGCCTTGAGAAACTCGATGCGTCGAATGAGCTCACGGTTGGGCGGGTCTTTCGCCTTCTCGCGGGCGATGCGGTCTTTGAGCGCGTCGCGGATGGCTTTCTGGTAGCGAATCGCTGCCAGCTTCGAATGGCACACAACCTGTGCCTTGAAGCCGTCGGGGAAGATGTTGTCAATGTAGTGGTCGACAAGATTTTTGGCGATGGCCCCAATTCGTTGCTCAGCCTCGAGGATGTCACCCGTCGCGCCGTATTTCTTTTTGATGGCGAGGAGCTCCTCCTCGCTGCGCTCCTTGAAAAGGTCCTCGAACTTGGTGTCGAAGTCGTGCTTGTCTTTGAGCGCCGTTTCGGCGGTCCGGCCTTCATAAAGAATTTGCAGCGTGTTGCCATCGCGGACAGAGTCCATCAATTTGTAGGTGTCAATATATTCGCCGAAGCGTTTCACTGTGCGTTTGGTGCCGTGCTGCTCAGTGATGAGAGGGGTTCCCGTGAAGGCGATGCGGGCTGCGTTGGGGAATGCCTCGAACAAGTTTTCGCCCAGTTCAGAGCCTTGTGTTCGATGGGCTTCGTCAATCATCAGCAGAATGCGTGTAGACGCATTGACAACGCCAAAGGTTTTGTTCGAAGGAACCGTGCAATAGCGCGCGACTGGCTTGTCGGCCGTTCGTGAGCCCTTCGGTTTGCTCGTGGCGGCTTTGGGCCTTTGCAAGGCCTTGGCTATGCTCTCCGGCAGGGCTTCAGCTCGTTCGGCAAATTTGTGCACCATCACCATGTTGACATCAGAGGTGGCAGTGCTCAGGTTTTTTCGGAGTTGGGCCGTGTTTTTGATGACGTTGATTTTTCCGCCGATGAGTTTGGCGGTTCGGGTGAGTTGTGTCTCTAAGTCGACGCGGTCGTTGACGAGGAGGATTTTGAAGTCCTCAAGGTCCGCTGCTGCCCGAATCATCCTCGCGACGAAAACCATGGTCAACGACTTTCCAGAGCCCTGGGTGTGCCAAACAACGCCCGAGCGTTCTTCGGGCGTCTTTCCTGCACGCAGGCGTTCGATAATTTTTCGGGCAGCCCGATATTGCTGATAGCGGCAGACGACTTTGATTCGCGGCCCGGCATCGGTGTCCATAAAGACGGTGCAAGTGCGAAACACGTCAAGCAAAGTCGCTGGGGCGAGGAGACCTTGAATGAGCTTCTCCTGCTCTCGCTCGACGCCAAGGGGTGGAACGAAGGAGCGGTTGCTTTCAGGGAAAATCTCCTTCCAGGCATAGAAGTGCTCGTTCCCAGAAGTGATGGTGCCGAACTCAGCCTTTTCGCCGCAGGTGCGAACCAACAAAAGGTTTGTCCAGAAAAGTTTCGGTTCGCCCTCGCGCAGGCCGGCCTTTTGAGTTTTATCGCGACCGTTGCGGTAGCGCAGGAGCTGCTCAAAAGCTGCGTGCATCGGGTTTGCCGTGTTTGAATCACCGATTTTAGCCTCGACCACCACGAGCGGAATGCCGTTCACAAACAAGACAATGTCCGGGATGATGCAGCTCTTCACGCAGCCGGGCGTGTCGATGCGGAACTGGTTGATGGCGTGAAATTGGTTGCGCTCTGGGTGTGCGAAGTCGATGAGTTTCGCCACTGGATCAGCCTCGCCGGTGACTTCATTGCGGTCGACCTGGGCTTTGAGGAACAAGGCCTGAGCCGCTTCATTGGCTTCAAGCAGTGTGCGGTTGGGCTGGCGAAGGAGCTGGTCGCGCAAATGATCGATCTGGTGGTTTGTGAGCCACGGCCTGCCGTCAGCAGTGAGGTTGATGGAGCGGACCGCATCACGAAGCACCTCGGGCAGAAGCCACTCGCGAAAGTTGGTGCGCAGACTCGCCGCCGGATCGGACGGAATGAAGCCATGCCCTTGGTCGATGACGGTCCAGCCCAGCGCCTTGAGCTGATCGAGAAATGGCTTTTCGACGTGCAGATATTCAGACATGAGCGGCGCCTTTCTGCTTTTCGGCGATGGGCACACGAACGCGGCCGGTGAGGAGATCGTCCATGAGGCCGGCTTTGATCAGATGAAACTTCTCATTTGTTTTTAATTCAGCCCTGAAACGGACATTCACTGATTCCAAGCAGAGAACTATCAAAGACTGCTCTTGAGGTGGAGGAACTGGTATTGGCAAATGACCTAGCTGCGTTTTGTTGATAGAGGCTAAATTGGTGGTTTGCTTGCCTGCAACCATGAAATATCGCCTTGCAGTTGTTGTTGCTGTCCACGCATTCAAAAAATCTGGTAAGATGCAGTGGTTACATCGCACAACAAAGACGTGGTTCTGATGCACGCATGGTTCACTGCTCCCATGCCAAACGGTACCTCTGCCGAGTTTGTCTAGGTCGCCTCCTTCATTCATGAGTACATCGCCGGCTAAAACTTGGTATCTCTCAAGGTCAGTTGCTTCGATCTGAATAGTTTTCATCTCAGATAGATCAAGGAAGCCGTCTTGCACGTTGGCAACACGTAGATACTGAACGCTGATTGGCCTTGAGAACACTCGGCCTTCATTTTTTGCAATGCCCGTTCTGACTGCGGCAACCTGATTCAGGTGTGAAGAGTCCCACTCCCTCGGAATCCACCCCAGCGGCGACTCCTTATAGAGCTTCGGCGCCTCCTCTCGCGGGGGCCGAAGCTGCCCATTGGGAAGAACGCCCCGGGTGAAGAGATCGTTCATCAGGCCGGCTTTGAGCTGCTGGGTTTTGGTGATGAGGGCTTCGGTTTGTTCGATGGCGTTGTCGACTGTTGAAAGAATTGCGGAAATTTTTTGTTGAGACGACAATTCTATTGGATATGCAATCCATGCCTTTTTGATGCTGCTTGGTTTAATAAAAGGCTGAGCAGAACCAGAACGTTCCCAATAGTTGCCGATGTTGGTTCGATAATAAAGAAAGCGAGCATTCAATTCATCGGTGGGGAACAATGCTTGGACATTTGCGAGAGTTGTCCAGTCACCCTCCGCATAGAAGCACCTTCCACAGTTGGCACCGATAGCCGACAAAATGACGCCTGCTTGATTATAGAACTCTGCGCACTCAACAAATCCATCAGGCCCTGCAGCGCTGTAGGCAGATACGCCTGATGCAGCGTAGTTCTTTTCTTTGGTCAGTTTGAGTCTTCCCCCTTGAACCACTCGAACAAGATGGGCGAGTTGTTTTGCAATCCAGCCTTCAGGAAGCCCCGTGGGCGCTGCATATGACGGCCCCAAATGATAATGGCTAGACATATCCAAGCTCCGTCAAAAAGTCCTTCAGCTTCTTCGTCGCCGCATCTCGTTGCTTCTCAATCTCCTCCGCGGTGACAGCATATTTCAAGTGCAAGTTTTCGAGGGCAGCAAGACACGCACGCTGGTCGGCGCGCAAATAAGCCTCATAGGTTTGCACAAGCAGCCGTCGCAGTCGTTCGACAATCACTTTGCGGGCCTCGTTGCTATCTATCTTCTCCCGCGCAGCGGCGACGAGCTCTTCTTTTTTCTTCTCGCCAGCGCGCAAATCGGCTTTGAGCTGCTTCGCCTCGTCTTCAAGCGCCTTATGCCGAGCGATCTGTGTCTCGATGGCATTGACTTTCTTTTCGAGCGCGCGCCAGTCGCCCATTCCAGGGTCACGCTTGGCGAGCTTCATTTCACCCCTGAGTTGTTTGAGTTTCGCCTTCAGCTCTTTGACTTGGTCGCCCGGAAGCACTCCCGTGTCGTCGATGTCCTCATAGTCTTCTTCGTCGGCGGCTTCGAACAGCGCCGAGAGTTCAGCCAGGCGCGCATGCCTGGTCTCGATGTCGGCAATTACTTCGGGAAACTGGCTCTCCAAAATCTCGTTGTCCGGAATCAGCTCAGGCCCCCATCCGCTTGCTGCAATCGACTTGAGGTCGGTCTTCAGCTCCCCGACATAGCGCGCGAAGGCGCCGCGGATTTGATGTCCGTCGAGGAGGGTGTTCTGCTCAAAGGTTTGGTCAATTGACGAGAGCAACTTGCGTCGCAACTCATAGACGTTGCCTTTCTTGCCGTTGGTTGGAGCGAGGGCTTCGATTTTGGGCAGGTGTTTCTTCCACCAGGCCTCGAGTGCCTTGAGAAAGGCGTCATGCGCTGTCGCGACGCTCTTGTCACCGTTGACAATATCGGCGAGGGAGCGGCGGTCAGTCACCCCGGGGGAAAAGTCGACATAGGAGGTGGTGCCGGAACGTGGCTGGAAACAGCGTTTGCGAAGCTCCGGATAGTTGGTCCAGAAGTGCTTGAGAGCAACCACCTCTGATTTCGGAACTCCTCCGTGCAAGTGTGCCCGAACGTCATGCGGCTCTGGAGGCGGGGCGTTGTCGACATAGCGTCGAATGTTGCAGTTGAAGTCTTCGGCCTCTATTTCACGGACGGGCACACGGCGCGCATAGCCTGGAATCTCCTCAGTGGCACCGCTCGTCAGTGTGCGGTAGGCATGGACAATGCGCGAAGTGTCTTCGGCGCGCAAAAAGTTTTGAGCCTTGCCCTCGCGAAAGTCGCGGTCCGCGTTGATGAAGACGACGTGTTTGCGCGCCTGCGCGCCTTTCTTGTTCATCACCAACAGGCACGCGGGGATTCCTGTGCCATAGAAGAGGCCGGCCGGCAAGCCGATGACGGCCTCGAGCCAGCCGTGTTCGATGAAATGGCGCCGCGCTTCGCGCTCTTCTCCACCGCGAAAAAGCACGCCATGAGGCATGACAGTGGCCATCTTCCCGTCTGCTTTCAGCACGGCCAGCATGTGCTGGACAAACATCAAGTCAGCCTTTTTGCCCTTCTCGGGAAGCCAAACCGCGAAGCGCCCCGGGAATTCTGTCTCCTTCTGGATGTAGTTCTGACTGAACGGCGGATTGGCGAGAACTCTGTCATAGCGTTTGAGCTCGCCTTTCTCGTCTTTATGTTGAGGCCTGCGCAGGGTGTCTTCCTGGCGGATATCCGCATGCGAAATGCCATGCAGGAGCATGTTCATCTTGCAAATGGACCAGGTAGTCCCGATGTTGTCTTGGCCGAACAGGGAGAGATTTCTGGGGTCCCCGCCGCACTCGATGATGTAGTCGCGGCTTTGAATCAGCATGCCGCCGGAGCCCACGGTCGGATCATAAATGCTCATGCCGGCTTTGGGCTCGACGATTTCAACCATCGTTCGCACAACGTCAGCAGGCGTATAGAATTCACCGGCTTTCTTGCCCGCAGAGTCGGCGAAATATTTGATGAGGTATTCATAGGCGGCACCCAGAAGGTCCGGAAACTCGAAGTTCTCGTCACGCAGGGGGATTTTTTCGAAGTTCTGGACAAAGTTTGACAGCGTGTCGTCATCAAGCGTGCGTTGACCAATCTTCCGGTTGAAGTTGATGTGTTTCAGCACGTCTTGCAACGCATCCACGTTTGCGTCTTCGAGGGCTTCCAGGGCCTTGTTCAGTGCGGAGCCGACATTCGTCTTGATGTGGCGGATTTTGTTCCAGCGCGCCTCTTCCGGGACGAAGAAGGTATATTTGTCCGGGTTTTCAAGCTGCTTGGCGAGGGTGCTGGCAGCCATGCCTTTCGCTTTGAGCTCTTTGTTGAGTTGCTCGTGCTCCTGGTCGAAGAGGTCCGAAAGCCTCTTCAAAAAGAGCATGCCGAAAATGTATTCTTTGTATTCCGAGGCATCCATGTTGCCGCGTAAGTCGTCGCAGGCGCGGAACAACAGGCTCGAAAGCTGGTTGAACGTCAGCTTTGTCACGGTATGGACTCCTTTTTGTTGCCCTCGCTCGAATGTTCAGCATGGGACCATTCGTCGGTTTTAGATAATTCGAATTCCCATGATTTTCCGACTCGGTGAGCAACCAGGCCCCTGGTTATGATTTGGCGGAAGGCTGAGTCATTCGCCACGCCCAGGTGCTTGGCGATGTCTTCAATTGAGGCCCAAAGCTCTGCCTTCATCTATGCCGCTCCCATCGAGTAAATGTCGGAGTGCATCAGGCGATGCTATATAAACCAATCTAAGTCAACAATGGCCAATAAACGTTGTTCAGAGCTGATGTGGCAATGTTGGCGTACGTGTTCTTTTCTAAATCATCGTGTTCTAAGTTTTCGCCAAAAACTTGTATCCAACGAAAAAAAGAAACATGCTCCCAACATGCTTTCCGCCACCCACTCCCAGTGCATCCTCAACCTGACCAGCCAAAAGGGGCTACTCCGCGCCAACGAGTTGGACAAGCTCAACATGCCCCGAGTTGTCCTGACACGCCTAATTGCCGCTGGCATTGCTGGACAGGGTAGGGCGCGGTCTCTATCGGTTGCCCGGTTTTCAGAGCTCAGAGCATGAAAGCCTCGCCATTGTCGCAACCAAAGTGCCACAAGCCGTGTTTTGCCTCCTGACGACGCTGTAATTTTACGAGCTGACCCCCCAGTTGCCGCGACAAGTTTGGATTGCCATGCCGCGCAGCAGTCACGTGCCTCGGGTGAAATATCCACCCATCAAAATGGTGCAAATGGCGGTGGAGGCCTATACGGCGGGGGTCGAAACGGTTGAGCGCGACGGCGTTTGTCTGCGCATATATGGCGTGGCCAAAACTGTGGTTGACTGATTCAAGCACCGCAACAAAATTGGTGCAGACGTGGCACTGGAAGTACTGAAAGAGGCCCGAAGCAGCAACAAGGCCTCCACCCTTGAGCTTTGGCGCCTGCCGCATGGCCAGATGGCTCATTGATTGCCACGAGTTGGGAAAACTTTGAAATAGCCATACAAACCGCAAAGAAAAGCACTGTTTTTTGCGCAGGGAGCAATTTTTTCCGGGAGCTTCAGAAAATATAAATAAGAAAAATCAAAAGGTGCAGGAGAGGATTGTGGCTGATATTTCAAAGTTGTTCGCAGGCCCTATGTGCAGCATAACCCAGGACAGCGGCACACAAAAACCAACAACCCCAGAATCAACAACCCCAGCTTTGCAGGTGCCGGTTTTGGCGGCAACGCCGAAAACCAATGACGCTTTCGCGTCTGCCTCGCAAAGCCATTGGGTTGACAACCTTCCCCAAGTCGAACAAACGCTTCCAGCTCGCACTGTCCTTGGCTTTGCCCACGACACTGTGTTGGGGTTGGCGGAGTCCGTGCAAAACAATGCGCACAAAATACCCATTGTCCCCGGGGCCGACCTCTATGCCACGGGAGTTGAGACCGCCCAGCAACTCAACGAATACCGCAATTCAGCAAGAAAACCTGCGCCTGGGCAACACCACCCAAGCACACCACCCAAGAAGAAATTTCAGCGCAAGGCAAACAACAACTTTCTTCCATGTGGGATGGTTTTATGGAGCCTGTGACTACACCTTGGAATATTTGGAGGCCGTGGCGCGCGGCACTCATCCGCATTGCCAAAAGTGCTGAAACCGCAACTGTGCTCAAGCAAGCGACTAAGGGTGTGGAGGGTGCCGGGGCATTGGGGAAGCCTGTGCACACGCTATGACGCAAATTGTGGCCAGAGATGGTGGTCAACAAAGCTGCGCTGATGGATGCATTTCCCAATCCAGTTCACATTCAACATGTCCCGAGCAAATATGGCCCAACTTTTAGATATGGCGGAAAAGATGCAACCGTTGTCCTAAACCCACAAGAGACAGTGGGGACTGCTTGGGGTATAACTGTGGCTGGAGTGGCAAAATAATGACTCAACTCACTGCACGTCAACAAGAGATTATAGCCGTTTTACGTACAAAAGAGGGTGGCCTAAATAGCTCAGTATTTCAAAAATTGGAGCGGCAACAACTTGAATTAAATGATATCGAAATACTTTGTTCTATCATCAACAATGAGTACATGATGGAAGGGGTTTTGCCTAATCTTGAACCCAATCCATATGGGGTGGAGCTTGAACGGTTGCTTGATCTAATCAATCGACCGCGCGTAAAATAGTCCACCTCAGCCACCTGAGTCATTGCTTGGCTTCAGGCAGCCTTGGGGCCGGTGTTAAAGCGCTTTGTTGGATGATGGCAATGAGGCGTCTTAATTCTATTCCCTTTATTTGGCGGTTGTTGGCTGTGAGACTTGCTCTCAAATGACGGGGCAAAAACAGAGGCAAAGCTCTGTTTATTCCAAAGAAAAACCCACAAAATTCACGCAGATTGTTTTCGGGTTCGAGTCCCGCCCTGAAGTGGTTTGAAGAAGCCCCACAAAGTCCATAACACTTTGTGGGGACTTAGCTTTTTGGGGGGCGAATGCTCCTGGGTGTTCTGGCGAGCTCTGTAGACATACCCGCATTTTGTTGGTATTTCTGTTGGTATTTTGGGTTTGAAAAAACGCGATAGTTGAAGCGTTGGGAATAACCATTGCAGACAACCAGGCGCTGCTCCAAAGCCTTGCCTTCCAGCATAATGCGAACGGCCCTGGCCGAAAACTCGTTGCGGGTGTCGTCATGAAATGCGGTGCTGTTGCGCAGCTGCGCCATCATCCGCACCCTCAAACGAAAAGCGTTGTCCTCCGTCGAAATGGTTGCTCCACTGCCCAGTTTAAAACGGAGGTATGCGGCTTTTCCACTCCATTCTTTTTTTGATATTATGTTGCGCTAAAAGTTGACACTATGTTGCTTTAAAGATTGACATTATGTCCATCTACATGTTGACATGGCCTTTGGCTTTTGTAGGCCTGCTCAAGGTATGCGCTGCCAATAGGTGACACCGCTCAAGTCAATGTCGCTCTGAAGTCTGATGGTTCTTCCCGTAAATTTAAAAATATTGCATGTGGTGTGAATGGGCGTTGGATGGCAGCATTGAGGACCTCACTGTCATAACCCGCTTGCACGCATCATCCGCGCGGAAGCATTGTGCAACGAAGGCCAACAGTTGGGCAGGCACCATACTGGAATTCATGTCTGCGCAAAACAAAAAACAAGCAGCATAAAAACCATGAGTTTGGCCAAAGCAAAGCCACTAATATATTGTTTTTGCTGATAAAACCTAAAAACTGTATGTCGGAAATGCATACAATGTGTCAAATTTTATATTTACATATGTCAGATTTTAACGTGACATAATGTTCATTTTTGACGAAACAAAATTTAACTTAGTGTGCAGAGCCTGTTTATGGCGCCTTCAGACGCTCAAGCGAATGGGTTGGCCTGTGCTGTACGCAAGCCTCGAAGCGTTGAAAGGTGGGCCGCTGATTTTTCGCTGGAGGCATGCAATGGGCTTTGCGGAAGCAGTCGACGGGGGCTATGGAGTTGGCGGCGGCAAGTGCATGTTGGGGTTATGTGCGTTTTCTTCTCATAAACGCGCGACAAGTGAGCGCGAAAAACATGAGGGGCAACCAAACCCAATAGAATTCGGAGGCGATCACTTTCCGTCCTCTGGAGCTCATAAAAAATGCTTCCAGGCTCAAGGGAGAAACTTCGATGGGTCGCCAAGGGAGGAAGTGGCGTGTGTCGGCAAATGGCCAGAAAATTGCCACGCCCAGTCCGCCGTTGGTCAGAGCATCCAAAAGAATATGGCTTAAGACGCTCAAAAAAATGAGCGTGCCGGACAGAAGGCGAGAAGCTTTGAGCCAAGGTGCAATCCACGCGCCGAAAGCTCCGCAAACGAAGGCAAAGAAAAGCGAGTGCGAGAAGCCTCGGTGTCCAAGCCAATTGTCATAGGAGATGCCAAAACGAAAACCCACAGCATCCAGATCCGGGACAAGGGTGAAAACAAGAGCCAACACGAATAGGCGCGGCGGGAGATGGCGTCCCAAGGCCATGCCTAAGGCCAAAACCGGCGCAGGATGAGTCAAGAGGGTGGACATAAGCAAACAGGAAAACAAGGCCCTATATGCCAATGCGTTGGCGAGTCAAAACGTTTGCTGCCCATCGCCTAAGCAGCGGTGGTAGCGAGCTGGACAAGCTCAAGGTGCCCCGGGTTGTCCTGACGCGACTGGCTGTTGCCGGTTTGCTGGACAGGGTAGGGCGCGGCCTCTATCGCCTCCCCGGTTTTCAAGGAATACTTAACAACCCCTCTTAAAATGGCTAAAGTGGCGAAGGTGGGCGTTTTTAAAAGGCAGTTGAAGGAAAATTGAAAATATGGGGCTCTTTGGTCTCGCAGATTACTGTTTGTGCTGGAAGGTCAGAGTTGAACATGGCCTCACGAATAGAGAATGCAAAGAGCTTGTGTTGTCGCTGTATAATAGGCCTGCGATGGTGCGTAACACGGAGGTCTTCTGGAGCAGAGTAGAAGAATGGCCCATGTGGAGGGGTTTCCTTGGGTCCAATTGTGACCAATTTCCACAGGATAGATACCTCGCGGCAAAAGTCATGGAGCGCATCTCCATACCTGGCCCGCACCATCCTGATTATGAGGTTTTACCTGATCATTTTCGGCTCAGGGCTATAGCGTTGCTGGAGGCTCTGTTATCCGATGGTGCTTTGTTTAGGGGGTGGTCCACGCCCCAAGCTGTGCTGAGAAAAGCGATTCGGGAAATCTACGGTGAGGATAGGCAGGAAGTGCTGAATGCATTTCCTAGAAATAGAGAGTTTGAGTCATTCTGGGATTTTTATATTAAATTTTTCTGGCCCTTATACATTGATAGCCTGCTGCTCCATCCGTACTTTCTTGAAGAATACTGCCAAGAGCACGGATACGCGCCAGCCTCGCCACCGAAGCAACTCTCCACCGAACCCTTAAGCACGGAGGGGAAACAGGCAGCGTTATCTCCCGAACCATGTGCGCAGCAAGAGACAGAAAACACCATGACACCCATGAGGGTATTCGTCAGTTATGCCCATAAAGACAACATGAAGGCTGAGGTTGGCGAACTGGTGCAATGGTTGAACGAACTGGAAGGAATCGAAGCTGTCTCCGATCATCGCTATTCAATGGCTGCTCCCCCTCCCAAAGGCTGGCAAGCATGGATGCTGCATGCAATTGAAGATGCCGCTATTGTTCTATGTATTTGTGGGGAAACTTACAAAAAAGGATTTGAGAAAAGAGACGGCGGTGGCAAGGGCACGACTTATGAAGGTGCCATTGTCACCATTGATCTGTATGAAAACAACGAGAACGACAAGTATTTCCCCATTTTGCCTAAAGCGGGTGAACATCGATTTGTCCCCAAGCTCCTGAAACCATGGGATAACGGTTTTGCTTTGGCAGACAGGGAAAGAATTCTTGCCCTCATTAAAACCAAGCAGGCAGGCAAAACACAGGTTCCCCAGAACAACAGCCCAACACCCGAAACAGACGCCAAAAAGAAGCAAATAGAGCAAATAGAGCAAATAGAGCAAATAGAGCAAATAGTGCAAATAGAGCAAATAGAGCAAATAGTGCAAATAGAGCAACAACCCTCAGCAAAGCCAGATGCCACGGTGGGCGTGAAACCCAAAAAGTCGGTGGGAAAGAGAATACTTCAGCTTTGTTCATTATTTGCATTTTTATTAGGAGTTGCCATTCTTTCGGCACCTTCGTATTTCCCAACCGTAGACCAAAATGACGACCGCATCTTTACACCTATCGCATGGGGTATAAGTTTCATTACCGCAGTAATTGTTGCGGTGCTCTCCGAGAAAACTTTTCTTTTTCGACGTGTTGGATACCTTCTTGTCCCCATTCTCCTATCGATTGCGCTCTATGTTTTTGGGTGGCCACAAAGGTTATGGATGCCACATTGGCAAGTCATCGCCACGGCGCCAAGCGACACTTGGTCAGACGGGAAGGCTTATGCAGCCTATGCGAATGGAATATTTGACTTATCTCGTGCGCATTCCATGCGCCTGACCTTCGAACCAAGCCAAGCCGGGACAAAATTTCGATTGCGCCTTGCACCTGCAAGCGCAGATTTAAATGAGCCTACCGGTATTGCTTGGAAGATGATGAGCATTCCTGCGGATGGAATTGTCGCATTGCTCTTGAAGCCAGAGGATTTTAACCTAACCCGCACAGACATGCGTCAACTGACTCAAATTGCCGTTCTCTCCGGTGACAATGCATGGAATCGCCCCATGATGCAAAGCGCAGACATGCATGCCGTCTTTCAAAAAATTGAGGTGGTGACTGGCAAATAAGCGGGAGTGTTCCCTCGGAGACATTCAAAGTTAATTTCAAGGAAAGCGAAAATGGTATCACCAACGGCAAAAGATAAGGGAACAATCAGATCTCATTCGGTTTGGCGTTTCTACCTTGAGCAGTTTTCTTCTGATGACAAAATGATGTTTGCTTGCAATGTTGAGACGGATGGAAACTACAAAATACCTAAAAAATGCTTCTGTTTGCAAAGACATTTGTTTTTTAGAACAAGAACTTTCTGAAGGTGAAGCTGCATCTGCCATCAAGAGAGCAAGGACAGAACCATAGCATGAGGATTGATGAGCATATATAAAAACTTGGATGAATACCTCTTAGGTTATTTGCCATTAAATTATTGGTATGACGAAGGCTTTTAAATTGCACAGGATATGCTTTCAAGTTTTTCCAGGAAGGATTGGTCTGAGTTGTCTAATAATATTCAACACAAACCATCTGACTGGAAACAAAAGCTGGCATATTGCTTGAGCAACGACAAAAACAAAGACGAGCTTAATGTTTTGCTTTCTTTAACAGATACAGACGATGAAGAACTCCTTGAAACATGTGTTGATTCTTTAAGAGGCTTTATTAATTCAGAAAATATTTTTCAGATTGACGAGTCTGTCATAAATAATATTCAACAGAGAATGTTGAAATGCAAAGCACCAGCGCAGTTAATATTCAAGGACTTGCTCAAGAAAATAGATGCCAACAAATGAAGGGAAGTTGTTCTGAAACAAGCCTCTTAAATTCCCCACAGGGCCCCCCACACCTTCCTGTTGGCATTTGTTTTGCTGCGCCGCAAGTCGCGTCCCTAAAACGGCTATAAGCGGCCCGGCTGCCACTGGGCGTATGCAGGAATGTGTGAGCCATATTCAAGCCACGGAACCTCATGAGAGCTCCAGATTTGGAATGCGGGCTTTTGCCCTGGGTCGTCATCCAGCGTAGCCACGCGTAAGATCATTTGATCTTCCCCTGCACGCTGCGCAATGAGGTGCGTACCGCAGTTTGAACAAAAATAGCGAGATTTACCGGGAGATGACGCAAACACCTTCAGCTGATTTTGGCCTTTAACCCAATGAAAATGTTCGTGTTTTATGGCAGCGCCCGTGTTAAATGCGGCAGCGTGGGATTTGCGGCAGGTGCGACAAGAACAGTGGATAATGGGAGAATCAATCTGGCGTATTTCATACTCCACCGCACCACAACAACAACTGCCTCTCAACATTTCTCACTCCTTTGAGGAAAACGGTGAATATTGCCCCGCGCAACCGCCCCAGCAACTGAGGTGGCCTGCCCTCCACCCGCCGAATTTTAGGTTTGTATAATCCGAAAAACAACGGTTGCTCTGAGCTTAAATTGACAAAATTTACATCCAGGCGACAATATCATTCAAAAGAGTTTGTCTAAACCGTTTCCAACTTAAAGTGAGAGGGGGTTTGATGGTTTCTTTCGCCGATCCAGTCAAGCAAGAAGTTTGGGCCACCGTCCGCGCCATGAATGATGCTTGGACGAAGGGCAACCCGGACGAACTTTCCAAGTTTTTCCACCGAGATATGGTGGCTGTTACTCCTGCTGAGCGCCTCCGCCTCGATGGAGGTGCTGCGTGCGTGGCGGGGTGGACAAGCTTTTGCAAAGCGGCCCGCATCCATCGCTGGGAGGAGATAAACCCCGTCATTCACGTCTATGGCAACTCAGCCGTTGTTGCATATTATTTTGACATGTCGTTCGACATAGGCGGCAACACCATCAACATGGGCGGAAGAGACATGTTCTTCTTCGTCAAAGAAGGTGAAAAATGGTGGGCAGTTGCAGATCAGTTCTCTCCATACCCAAGCTGACTTTGCGCTATGCCCAAGCGGAGCGGAGGGAATGAAGAAAAAACATGCTTTTTCTTCATTCATGGAGCGTAGTGCAGGCAAGCTGTAGCTCGCCTCAATTGAAACCGGTCTGGATAATCAAATCAGTTCTAAGTGAAAACGGTCTAGCTGTTCAGTCTCGGCATTTGGTGGTATAATATTGTCCACTGAATGGAAGAAAGCGGCTTCATTGGACCACGTTAGAGGGGGAGAAAGTTGGGCAAGAGCCTTGCTGTTGTCGACAGTGTCGGCCCTTTAGGCATTAGCCATTGTGTTTGGCGTTTCGATGGGGAAAAGTTGCCTGCGTTGAAAATGGCATCAGGGGGCATTGATGACTTCTATTCTCCCATAACGTGTCAGGCTCTCATCATTTTTCAAGGGGTTCCTACCATTGTAGTCCACTTTTACTTTGTCGGTTTCAGCATCTTCTATAAACGACCTGATGGCTTCCCATTCTTCAACTGTATCGTCTGAGGTAATACATCCTATGCTTCCACCTGGACCATGCAGACGCAAAGTGCCTCTGCCGGTTCCGTCAACAGCATCGTCACCATAAGAATTATCTACGGGCTCCAACCTAAAACCATCACCGGTGGTGCGATAGAGAATGTCATAGACGCCGTCAGGGATAGGCCCGACATTGTCTGGATCTAAACTGCTGGTGCCAGACTTGCCGGAATGAAATTGGCCGGTTATTTCCATTGGTTTGCCCGTCTTCGGATCTATGCGGTTTGGGTCTGTCAATGTCAACTCTCCCGTAGCAACATTATAGGTGCCACTCACACCTGGTGGCGGGACCAGCTTATTACGCTCGGCTGTCAGGTCTTCTTTGCTGATGATGCCGTCGAGTCCGCCCTTGCCGGCGGCGGTGTCAAGCTGGTTGAAGGCGGCCTTGTTGGTGAGGAGATAACGGCAAACATCGCGCACCTCCTGTGGGAAAGATCTATTATCCAAACCCGCTCTCAAATCCTTCTCACTGATTTTTCCATCTTTTTTTCCACCTTTGGCGGCGGTGTCGAGCATGTCAAAATTCTTCTCCTGAGAGAGCACGCTGATCATATTCTGATATTCAGGCGTCAAACACAGTGCCCCCTTCTCCTTCTGAGAGAGCTTTTCAGGGTCAGGTGCCTGAGACAGCGCCGTAGCATTTGAATTTGAGTTCCTCAAAGCGGCCTGTTCTCCCATTTCAGGCCTATTTCTGTTGAGAGCCGCTTGAGCAGGAGCTTCATATACATCCCTCGTTGGCGGCGGCTTGGACCTTGCAGCCGCAGAGGTGTTTCTAACCCCGGTTTTCGCAACATCAGAAACACTCTGCAGCGCCTTTTGAATCTTCATGACTTCCTTACCTTTCAGATAAAAGCAGGATTAAGTAGTTATTTTACCTACACATCATTATTATCTGTTTCTATTCTGAAAAGTTTCTAACACTACGAGAAAAAATGGAGCCAATACCTAGGGAAGCGTTGATTTGTTCATGTTTCCATAGCTGTTTGTATTCTAAAACCTCCCAAACGCTGTCGCTTATGTCGTATCTCCGGTGTGCCTCTTCTCTCACTAACGCCGGGTGATGGAGATGGGGCTGCCATCCACCCAGGTGTTGTTGGAGAGGCTCAGAAGCGGCACAGAGGTGGAATCCACGAGCGCTGCGCAGCCGGCATACACTTGCGTCCGCGTAAAAACGTTGTCCCGAAGAACGAAGCCCTTCAGCGTTCCACGGCTTTTCTCCGCCAGGTTCAGCGAGCAGGCACCGTTGCTTATCTGTCACCGAATAGTTTGGCCCGTTGACATAAATCAGCGACAACGGCGAATTCAGGAGACGCCAGGTTATCCGAGCAAAGCTTGATTTCGTCTTAGTTCTTTTGGCAAAAAAGTGGAGGTGGGGCCGACCCAGAAGATTGTCCACAAGTGTCGTGCAGGGTATGCGTACCGTCGAGGCATGGATAATCATTGGGTGAAGAACAAGAGTCTGGGCATGAGTTGCAACACAAAAATCTCCCAAACTTTTGTTTCAAGTTGCCATTGCAATCTTCTACCGTAGTATACGTACAGCTTTTGCAAGCTTTTGCACTGCCTAGGCACGCAAGGCCTGAACCACAAAGCCAAGTCTGTTGACCAAATGCTGCAGTAGGACAGTCACCTGTTGCAATTTTTTCCTTCATGTCTTGTGAAGGGTTGCACGTCTCTGCTTTTTCGCGACTGTCTGCACAACGCGTGCACTCGGTATTGAGGTTTCCACTGGCACCTGCTCCTGCATTTGAGCAACCTCCGCAATAGCGTCCGCAGGAATACGTCGTATCATCCGCCTCTTTGTCATGCCTTTCTCTATCTGTTTTTGCTGCATAATTATCGAATCCAAGAAGATGGAGATATTCGTGGAGGATGGTAGACATAAGGTCGGTATCATTGTATTTTTCAAAAGTTTTTGGGTTAATGGAGATGCTGCATTTGTCAGAGCTGGCGCAGTCACCTTTCACGTCGGCTACTGCAGCATATCTAGACGACAAGCCACAATCGATGCGAGCAGTTGGTATCTTGCCAGTCTCTCTGAGCCTCCCCCCAATCTCTGAGTTGGTTACGCTAAGGCATTCCAAAACTTTTGAGTCTTCCGAGAAGATGGTGTCAAAGGCCTTTTGGATTCTGCTGGCACGGCTGTCGTTGCAAGAACCTGATCCACCGGTCTTTATCTGAAAATTATTCCCGATGTCCCTGTAGGTGTTTCGACTGCCCTTGGCATATTGAGGCTCGACAAAACCCTGAATAAGGCTTTCTTGAGCCGCCATAGCCATTTCCGTTTCTGGAGAAAGCGTTATTCCTTGACGGATGGGCACTGTTTCCTCAGAAATAATTTCCCAGGCTCCACCAGAATTTATTTCTTCGAAAATACGGTGCTTTTCGCCTTTTTCAAAGTCAAATGTGATGGTGACGCGCTCATCAAAAACCCCGTCGCCGTTGCTGGAAATATAATAAATCTGCCTGCCGTGGCTTTCCTCAATTCTCTTGTCAATATTTCCATCGCCATCTGCGTCATAGAAGATGATTTTGGTTCCATCCGGATGTCGCTCAGAAACCCAAGAAAAACTTCCGGTGGGAGATTTGATTTCAACATGGATGACGCCGTCTTTGTCAGTCCACTGAAGATATTCTTCAAAGCCGTCACCATCGAAGTCCACCCGTTCTCCGGTTCTTGCTTTTTCAATTTTTCGCTCCCATTCCCGCATGCTTTCTGATCTGTCAACAATAACAACGTCGTCCCCTAAGTCTTCGCCACAGCCATTGCACCCCACAAACGAGATGGCCAACAACACACTCAACGACACCACAACTCCATTGCCTCTTCTCATTGCCTCTCTCCTTGCCGCCAGGTTCATCCAACACATCCCTCATTCTAATACCTTTAATAACACACAGCTTTTTTCTGTTGGTCTCCTCGTTTGCTCTTCACCAAGTGTAATATTTGCACCCCCCAACAGTTTGACCAAAACTTGCTTTGTCTCCTGGAACATTTTTCATTTCCGGAGGAAAAGGTGTCTTTCGAGTTTCTGTTTTCTCCAGAGTGGTTTTCCAGATTATTTTTTCGACAACACAGTGGTTTTCACGCTTCTCAAAGTCAAATGTGTTGGAAATGCGCTCGTCAAAAACCCTGTCGCCGTCAGTGTCAAACAGATAGGTTCGAAGCAAAACCTGCTTGCCGGGTTTTTCTTCGATTCTTATATGGGTGTTGTTATCAACATTTGAATATAAAATGATTTTGGTCCCGTTCGGAGCTATTTGAGCGTTATAAAAATAGTATCCTTCTGCGCTCTCACCTGAAATCTCCACATAGAGAACGCCGTTTTCGTCGGTCCACTGGGCATATCGGCTGTAGCTATCTTCGTCAGAGTCTGACGGCTTTTCAGCTTCGTCATGTTCAGTTTCTTGGCCATCATCATCAGAATCTGCCAACCCTTCTGCCTCGTCCTCTTCAATCTTTTGGTGAATTTTTCTGAATATCCTCTCAAACTTTTGAGTGAGCTTGGCTATTTCCAGAAACTTTTTGTCATGGGTGTTGCAGCCATTTTCACCCATGGCTGCGTTGTGCGGTCCCTCCGCGGATTTCTTGCCAAAGCTTGCGCACCCCGCCAGCAACATGGCCAAAAGCACACTTAACCTTCGCATGGCATTTCTCCCTTCTGCCGCCCAGTGACACCTAAAACGGAGATTTTAGAATTCTAAATTTTTCTCGGCGCTTTGGAACCACCTTCATCTGCGGAGGGAAAGGCATCTCTTGAGTTTCTGTCTTCTCCAGAGTTTTTTCCCAGCTGATTTTCTCAACAACGCAGCGGTTCTCTTTCTTCTCAAAGTCAAATGTGTTGGTGAGACGCTCATCAAAAACCCCGTCGCCATTGGTGTCCAGCAGATAGGTTTGAAGCAAAACTTGCTTGCCGGGTTTCTCTTCAATCTTCGCGTCAATGCTCCCATCGTCATTTGCGTCATATAAAATGGTCCTGGTTCCATTCGGAGCTGTTTGAGCGTCATAGCGATACAGTGGCCTATCTGGCGTCTTGCTTTGAATGTTCACATGGAAGAGCTCTTGTTTGTTGGTCCACTGCTCATATCGACTACAGCTGCTCTCGTCATCATCGTCAGAGTTTGTCAGCGCTTCGGCTTCGCCATCATATTTTTGGTGAGCTGTTCTGGATATTTTTTCAAACCTCTGAATAAGCCTGGCTATTTCAAGCAACCTCTTGTCGTCTTCGGTGCAGTCATGCTCATCCATGGCTGCATGGTGCTGTGCCTCGGCGGATTTTTTGCCCAAGCTTGCGCATCCGCCAAGCGACATGGCCAAGAACACGCTCAACAACACATGGCTTCTATGCATCGCCTTCCTTTTTTTGCGGGCGCCAGCATCACCTCTCACATTGAGCCGCTTATACGCTACATTGAGAGAAGGCGCTCGAAACCTCACTTTGTTACAGCGCAGTACCCTTTGAAGCAGTGCCTTTCCAAGCTCTGCGAAAAGAAAACGAAACTACGCGTTAGAATGGGCACTCATGCCTTCTTCAGTTGAAGGCTAGCTGTTCAGTCCCGGCATTGACACATAAAGCTTTATTTTTCTACCCGGACCCCGGCAAACTAACGCCGGGTGATGGAGATGGGGCTGCCATCCACCCAGGTGTTGTTGGAGAGGCTCAGAAGCGGTACAGAGGTGGAATCCACGAGCGCTGCGCAGCCGGCATACACTTGCGTCCGCGTAAAAACGTTGTCCCGAAGAACGAAGCCCTTCAGCGTTCCACGGCTTTTCTCCGCCAGGTTCAGCGAGCAGGCACCATTGCTAATGTGGTTTTTCTCAATGAGAAGGTTAGAAACCACGCCCGTGTCCTGTGTAACAATAACCGACGCAGTGTGCGAGGAGGTCAGGGTGTTGTGGATGATGCGGATGTTGTTGCCCTGCTGTATCTGTATGTTGTCGTCATGGGAGCCGTCGCTGTGGAAAGGATCGTCCTTGTAGTGCAAATTGCTGTGCAACCAAGAGTCCTTAACCAGGACGTTGTCACCAATAACATGAACCTGGTCTATGACGTTGTGAATGTTGACGCGCTCCAGGGTGAAGTTCCAGCCAATTATCCCGGAAATATAGGGCGAGGGATGTTTGGCATATAACTCAGAGTCCTGCACCGTCACCGAATAGTTTGGCCCGTTGACATAAATCAGCGACAACGGCGAATTCAGGAGACGCCCGGTTATCCGGCTGTTTTTAATCAGCACGTTTTTGGCTTCAATGCGAACCAAACCGCGTATCTCCATGGAATCAATCACCGTGTTGTTCTGGGTAATCTTCAAGTCACCCTCATGCACGGTGAGCTTTGTTCCAGGCGGGACGCCTGTATTCGACGCTCCCGGCCAGACCGGCTTTATCGCCTCCACCGTTAGGTTTGTGCACCCCAGCGAGACATTGGGGCCTGCAGGGATGTTCTCCAGAGTCAGGCACACCTGATGGGTGCCCGGTGGGGCAGAAATTGTCGCATTAAACCCACGCAAGTCCCCCATTCCAAAGGCTCTCTCCACGTCTGGACGGGGGAGGTCCGCCAGCATTTCCGTGCGTTGGTTGCCGATGTGCACCAGCACGGTGACAGGCTCAAAAGAGTCAAAATCTACCGCCCAGCCTTTTATACGCACCGCTTCTTTCTCCGCCACCGCCGACTCCCACCACCCGAATGGCGCCTGGTTGACCACCGTCAGCTGCCTGCACCCCAGCGAGACATTGGCGCCACCATAGACGTTGCGCATGCTCAAACACACCTGATGGGTGCCCGGTGAGCTTGGAATTGTCGCGTTAAACCCACGCAAACTCCCCATTCCATAGGCCCTCTCCACGTCTGGACGGGGGAGGTTCGCCCAAATGGTTTCCAAAACCTGCCCATTCACCAACACCTGCACGGCAACAGGGTTGGGGGATTGAGCATCCACCGCCCACCCTTTTAGATGGATGGCTCCCACCGAGTCCGCCGCCGTCTCCCACCAACCAAATGGAGCAAAGCGGTTGGGTGCCATTTGCTCGCCTGCAAACGACACCACACTTGTTGCCACGAGGGAAAGCAAGATGGTTTTTATTGTGTTGATCGGCCGGCCCATGGGTTTTTCCTTTCAAAAGTTTTATAAATATATGTGGTTGAAAGAAGTGGCTGGAGCTTTGGGGGCACCCCAAAGCCCTGTGTTCTCACCTAAAGCCCTGTGTTCTCACCTAAAAGTCTCCTCCAGGTGTTGTGGTTCTATGTTAGCATTGTAGTATAATATACCACTATCCATTGGACTCAGGTGTCTACAACTCTTATCAGTGCTGGCCAGGCCTAGACCGCTTCCACTTTGACATGATCTCTTCGTTGGGCTCCGGTTTCGCTCAGGTCATGCACTTAAGTGCACTCCCATCGCGCCTGTCCCTCGGAATTGGGGCCTCGCCCGCCTCGACCTCATGCCAAATTGAAACCGGTCTGGAGAATCAAATCAGTTCTAAGTAAAACCAGTCTAAGCTGGTTTCACTTGAGGTTCGTTGCACTCGCCTGCGCTACGCTCCGGGAAAAATGCGAAAGCTTCGCTCTCGCATTCTTCCCTCCGCTCCGTTGGGACATGAAAAACCCGCACCCAACGGGCGCAAAGAAATGTTTTCACCCTCCTCTATTATTTCACCACAATTTTTCGAATGCGGTGGTTGCTGCTGTCCGCCACATAGAGGTTGCCTGCCGTGTCTATGGTGATGCCCGAAGGTAAATAAAACTCTGCAACATTCCCCGGGCCGTCGGCATAGCCTCCTCCATCTACAGCTGACGCTGCTCTACCACTTCCGGCAAGGGTGCTGACTTCTCCTTTCGGTGTTATTTTGCGGATGCGGTTGTTGAGGGTGTCTGCCACATAGAGGTTGCCTGCCGTGTCTATGGTGATGTCCGAAGGTAAATAAAACTCTGCAACATTCCCCGGGCCGTCGGCATAGCCTCCATCTAAAGCTGGCAACGCTGCCCTGCCACTTCCGGCAAAGGTGCTGACTTCTCCTCTCGGTGTTATTTTGCGGATGCGGTTGTTGAAGGTGTCTGCCACATAGAGGTTAGCTGAAGCGTCTATGACGATGCCGTGAGGGCGACGAAACTGTGCAGCACTTCCTTGGCCGTCGGAAAACCCTCCGAGGTATTTATTTGTTTCCCCACCTCCCTCTTCATCTGTCTGAGCACTTCCTCCGGCAAAGGTGCTGACTTCTCCCTCTGGTGAAATTTTTCGAATGCGGTGGTTGAAGGTGTCTACCACATAGAGGTTGCCCTCTTTGTCTATGGTAATGTCACCAGGCACATTAAAGCGTGCAGCCTCCCCCGGGCCATCGGCAAAATCCCTCTTGCCATCTCCGGCAAAGGTGCTGACTTCTCCTCTCGGTGTTATTTTGCGGATGCGGTGGTTGGCGCTGTCCGACACATAGAGGTTGCCCTCTTTGTCGATGGTAATGCCACCAGGCACATTAAAGCGTGCAGCCTCCCCCAGGCCGTCGGCATAGCCTCCATCTAGAGCTGACGACGCTGCCCTACCACTTCCGGCAAGGGTGCTGACTTCTCCTCTCGGTGTTATTTTGCGGATGCGGTTGTTGCTGCTGTCCGCCACATAGAGGTTGCCTGCCGTGTCTATGGTGATGTCAAAAGGGAAATAAAACTCTGCAACATTCCCCGGGCCGTCGGCATAGCCAGGGTTGCCATTTCCGGCAAGGGTGCTGACCACCACCTCCGGTGCAGCGGCTGTTTCGTCGCCCTCTGCTTTGCCCGCCGCCGTCTTCTTGCACCCTGCAAGAAGGCCAAGGCCGACAAAAAAACTCAGCGCGAGGAAGAGGTGAAAGGAGACATAGAGGCTTGTTTTTTTCTTGAGGGACATGAAGGCTTCCATGGTTGAAGTTTTAACAGTTTTTTTAGAGTTGCCCCTTGCCTACAACATCCACCCCGGCCCCGCGGAAAAACCCATTTGTAGCCTATATGTCAACCAGGTTTTGAGTGCTATGGGCTCTGCTGGTTTTTCAGAGCGTCTTTCTCTGGAAGCAAGCCTGCGGCGAAAGGCCACGCAGCCAGGTGGCAAAGGTTTCTTTGTCTGCCGCTTCAAAGTCGGCATCATGGTTTTGGAGGTGCGTTATTTGGAGCGTCGCCAGCCCGTGCACGAGGGCCCATGCGCCAT